>WBZT01000269.1_pt1 | contig 44184 bp, 39 predicted proteins | sample 5204241 | NCBI WGS metagenome assembly WBZT01 (sample SAMN12344358, study PRJNA552823) | activated sludge metagenome | biome: Activated sludge suspended growth; feature: Nitrification reactor; material: Wastewater; isolation source: activated sludge from nitrification reactor of wastewater... | reverse complement strand
CAAGCCGTTACTCGTTCAAGTCGAGCACGATCACCCGCGCGCCGGACAGCCGGGCGAATTCGATCGCCGACAACCCGATCGGCCCCGCGCCGATGACGAGCACGTTCTCGCCCGGTTGCGGCGCGGCGCGATTCACGGCGTGGCAGCCGATGGCGAGCGTTTCCACCAACGCGATCTGTTCGGGCGCCAGCTTGCGCGAGATATGGAGCTTGCGCGCGGGCACGAGGAAAAATGGCCGCAGCCCGCCGTCGCAATGCACCCCCAGCGTCTGGTTACTCTCGCAACAGTTCGTGTGGCCGCGCCGGCATGAGTAGCAGCGCTGGCAGTTGAGATACGGCTCGACGGAGCAGCGGTCCCCGGGGTTTACGTTCGTCACGCCGGCGCCAACCGCGACCACTTCCACGCCCAGCTCGTGGCCGGGAATGCGCGGGTACGAGAAGAACGCCATCTTGCCGAGGAAGCCGCTGTAATCCGTACCGCAGATGCCGACGGCGTGAACGCGCACCAGCGCTTCGCCCGCGCCGGGCGCGGCCGGTTCGGCGGTGTCCACGATGCGCAGCTGGCCCGGTTCGGTGAATTCAATCGCTCTCATGCGGGTCAGTTGTTTTCCGAAAGTCCTTCGATGTGGCCGAGGTTTTTCACCGGCGCGAAGATGGCCTGCACTTCGCGCAACAGCGTTTCGTCAAGCGGTTCGGCGGCCCATTGCGCCCATTGCCGGATGTTCGCCGGGTTCGCGCTGCCGGCAATCGTCGTGGCGATGTCCGGGTGCGCGAGGCTGAATTGCAGCGCGAGTTTGGCAATGTCCACGCCCTTTTGCGCGCAATGCGCCGCGGCGGCGCGCGCGGCGGCTTTCACATTCTCCGGCTCCTTCAGCCACGCGGGCAGCGGCGCGTTCGTCAGCAGGCGCGCGCTGAACGGTCCGGCGTTCATCGCGCCGATGCCGCGCGCCTTGAGCCACGGCAGCGTCTCGTCGGCGAAGCGCGTGTTCTGCAACGTGTATTGGTTGTAGCTCAACACGCAGTCCACGTCCGCCTGGTCGCAGATGAACTTGAAAATCTTCTGCGGGTAGCCGCTGAAGCCGAGGTAGCGGACCTTGCCGGCCTGCTGCGCCCGGCGGAGCGCAGGCAGCGTTTCGTCCACGATTTGCTGCATCGGCACGAACTCGATGTCGTGGCAGAGCACGATGTCAAGATGGCCGCAGCCCAGCCGGTGCAACGAAACATCCACACTCTCGGCCACGCGTCGCGCGGAGAAGTCGAAGTGCGCGAGGTCGTAGCGGCCGAGTTTGGTGCAAAGCGTGTAGCTCGCGCGCGGCACGCCTTTGAGCGCCACGCCGAGCAGGACCTCGCTCATGCCGCGCCCGTAGAACGGCGAAGTGTCAATGAAGTTCAGGCCGCAGTCCAGCGCCACGCGGACGCTTTGCACCGCTTCGTCGAGCGTCACGCTGCGGAATTCCGCGCCGAGCGACGACGCGCCGAAGCTGAGGATGGGAAGTTGGAGATCGGTTTTGCCGAGACGTCGAGTTTGCATAAAGCGGTTCAAGAGGTGCGACAGCCGACCGTGAGCAGCACGTTCGCCCACAACGCCTGGTCGGCGGTCTGGATGGTCAGGACGTGGTCGGGCGATTCCACGGCTTTGTAAAAATCCCATTTCGAGATCGGCTCAATCGGCGCAGTGATGCCGGCCTCCTTTGTGAGCGCGCGGAATTCTTGCCACGCCGGCGGCTCGCCGAACTTCGCGTAGGGATCATCGGCAGGAATGCCCATCGTGTTGACCACGTCCACCGGCAGCGCGCTGAGCACCGCGCGCAACACCTGCGCGACCGTGGGCACGCCAGGCGTGAGCTGGAGGCAGACGACTTCGGCGTGCGGACCGCGTTTGGTCGAAGCCGGATAATTGCCGTCGGCAATGAGAATCTTCGCGTGGTGCCCGGCACGGGCGCAGACGCGGAGGATTTCCGGATGTAGCAGGGTGGTTTTCAGCATGACGATTTCGGGTCGGTTTGCATTAGCTCGCGAAACGCGCGGAGGGTCTGGCGCGCGGCGGCCTCCGCGCCCGGCTGCGGAAACACTTCGGCGCTGAGAAAGCCCCGGTAGCCGATCTCGCGCAACACCGCGATCACGGGCGCAACATCGAGATGTCCGAATCCGATGGCGCGGCGATTCGTATCGGCGAAATGAACGTGGCCGACGTGTTGCGCGACGGCGCGCAATGCCTCGGGAATGGAAGCTTCCTCGATGTTCATGTGAAACAGGTCGCAGAGCAGCTTGACGTGGCGAATCCTTCGCCGTGTGAGAAACGCCGCCGCGTCCGCAGCGCGATTGAACAGGTTGGTCTCGTAGCGGTTCAGCGGTTCGTACAGGAGAAAAGTGCCGCGTTTGCCGGCGCGCGCGCCAGCCTCCCGCAAGCCGTCCGCCAGCCATCGCTCCGCCTGGTCACGCGGCACGCCGGCTTCCACGCGGCCTTGCATCGAGCCGATGATGGCTGGCGCACTGAATCCGGCCGCGAGTTCTACAATTTGTCCGATGAACTCGTTGGCTTTGGCACGAATTGCCCGGTCGGGGCTGGTCAAAGTCCAACGATGCCGCAGCCAGCCCCCGCCCGTGCCGATTGCCGCGATTCGCAGTCGGTGGCGTTTCAGCAAGGCCCGCAATGCTTTAACGTTTAGGGCGTCGGCTGCGGGCGGGAAAATTTCCACGGCCGCGAACCCCAGCGCCGCCGCGCGCGCGCAACCGCGTCGCAAGTCATCGTGAAACACAAACGGCCCGTTGCGTGCCTCGGGCACGAGGGAGATGGTGATGGCAGATTTCATCGGAGTGTTTCCCGCGTTGGCGTCCTTAACTTCGACCGCCGCATGATGCCGCGTTTGCGCTGAACGGCAAGCTCCGTGGTTTCGGCGGAATTCAGCCGAGCGCTTCGGGTGGACCTTTCCAAATCAGCCGCAGCGAGTCGAGCCGAACGCGGGATTGCCCGATCGCCGCCGCGAGTTGCCGTTGCTGCGTTTCCGCCAGTTCGATTTCCTCCGGCCGCACGTGGTCGTTCACACGGATGAGCATCTTCAACCGCGCCACTTCGTGACCGAGCAGATGATTCATCTCCGTCAACGCCGTCGAGCGCAGATTCGCGGCGTGCGCTTCCGCCAGGGCGGCACCGCGCTCGAACATAGCCGGCAGCGTGCGCCGCGCTATGTCCGGATGCTCGACGAGTTTGTAGGGCTGTCCGCGTTTCAATCTGCGCTCGGCCTCGGTGCTCCAGACGTCCGCGGTGACGTCGGCCAGTTTGTGGTTCACCACGACACGGATCGGCGCGGCGGGCAAAAAACGATCCACGTGCAGGCGCGGCGCGGCGACGGGTTCGAGAACGTACAACAGTTCGAGCAGCATCGTGCGCTCGTTCGCCGTGGGCAAAACGCCGAAACTGCAATTCCCCGTTTCCCCGCCGAGCAGCAAGTCCATCGCGCCCGTGACCAGCGGATGATCCCAGGTCAGGAACGCCACGTCCTCCCGCGCCAACGCGCGCTGGCGATCACTCGTCGCGGTCAATCCCTCGGCGGGCAGGGCGGGAAACGAATCGGTGATCAGACCGTCCGGGTTGAGCTGCCACGTGTGCGGCGCGAGTTCTTCGAGGTGAATCCCAAAGTGATCGAACATTTCGAGCAGGAAATCCTCCAGCTCCGGTTGCTGATCCGCGGCCTGAATCTGCGCGATGATTTCGCGCGCGACCGCCGGCCGAAACGAGTTCATTTCGAGCAGCCGGTCGCGGCCTTGTTCGAGCCGCCGGCGCAATTCGGCCCGCGCCGCGGCGGTGCGTTCCAGCAAGCCCGCCAGTTCGGCGTCCGCCGCCGCGCGGTCGGCCACGGCAAACTCCAACGCGAGATCGTGAACCGCGCGCCCAAACTGGTGGAACAGTTCATGGCCGCCCGCCAGATGGCTCTCGAACGCGTCCAGCCCCTCGTGATACCAGCGCGCCAGGACCTCCTGCGGGCTGTGCGCCAGAAACGGCACGTGAATCTGGATGTCCGCGCGCTGGCCGATGCGATCCAGCCGCCCGATGCGCTGTTCGAGCAACTCGGGATTGAGCGGCAGATCGAACAACACCAGGTGATGCGCGAATTGGAAGTTGCGTCCTTCGCTGCCGATCTCGGAGCAGATCAACAACCGCGCGCCGTCCGCTTCCGCGAACCACGCCGCCTGGCGGTCGCGTTGCAACAGCGTGAGTCCTTCATGGAAAATTCCCGTCTTCACGCTCAGGTGCCGGCGCAGTGCGGCGTCAATGGCCTCGGCCTTTTCGATCTTGCGGCAAATCAGCAGAATTTTTTGCTCGGCGAGTTGCTGTAACAAATCCACGAGCCACAACAGGCGCGGGTCTTTTGTCAGCTCCACGTCGCTTTGCAGTTTGGTGCCGTCGGCGTCCTCCGCAAACTCGTTGGAAACCCGATCGAGCCAATCCGCGGCCCGCGGCCCAGCGTCCAAGCAAGCGAGCCGGGCGCGGCGTTTGGGGAATCCACTCATCGCCGCGCGGGTGTTGCGAAACAGCACGCGACCAGGGCCATGCTGATCCAGCAAATCTTCGAGCAGTTCCTGCCGTGTCCCCAGATCACCCTGAGCGATACGCTGGAGGCGTTCCGGCAGGGTTGCATCGTGGGCCAGCAGCCGGCGTAGCCGGTCGGTGTCTGTTTTTGTCAGGGGCTTTGCGTCCCGCAATTTGGCCGCGACCCGGGCCGTGACCTGATAATCCCCGGACTCCGCTGCAAACGACGCGAGATCGCGGTAACGATTTGCATCAAGCAGACGCAGCCGGGCGAAATGGCTGGCCACGCCAAGCTGCTCCGGCGTCGCGGTGAGCAGGAGCAACCCCTCCGCCTGCCGGCTGAGGGCTTCCACAACCTGGTATTCGTTGCTGGGGGCGGATTCCGACCATGCGAGATGATGCGCTTCATCCACCACCAGCAGGTCCCAGCCCGCCGCCGTCGCCTGCGCTGCGCGTTGGGAATTGGCCGCCAGGAAATCGAGGCTGGCGAGGACGAGTTGGTCATCCAGAAACGGATTCGCGCCCGGCTCGCCGGTTTCGATGGCGGCGCAGCGCGCCTCGTCGAAGATGTGCAGCCAGACGTTGAAGCGGCGCAGCATTTCCACGAACCACTGATGCACCAGCGATTCCGGCACGAGCACCAGGAGGCGTTCGATACGGCCGCTGAGCAGCAGGCGATGGAGAATCAAACCCGCCTCAATGGTTTTCCCAAGGCCGACTTCATCAGACAACATGACGCGCGGCGATTGCCGGCCCGCGACTTCCTGCGCGATGTAAAGCTGATGCGGGATGAGGTCAATGCGTCCACCGACGAAGCCCCGCACCGGCGATTTGCGGGATTGATGCTGGGCAATCAACGTGCGCCGCCGGAGGGCAAAATGTTCCGGTGGATCGCAGCGACCGGCGAACAAGCGGTCCTCCGGCCCGCGCAGGCTGAGCTGGTCGCTGAGGGCGGCCTCGGGCACTTCTCCGTATTCTCCGACATAGATGAACAGACCCGCCTGCGAGGTGACCTGACGGATTTGGATTTCCTGGCCGGTCTGGGTCTTCACGGTGTCGCCGACGCGAAAGCGCACACGCTTTAGCGGCGCGTGGTCGCTCGCATACATGCGCGTTTCCCCGACGGCCGAAAAAAATAGCTCCACCCGGCCACCGAGCTGGCGCACGACGATGGCCAAGCCGAGTTCCGGCTCGGCTTCACTGATCCAACGTTGTCCCGGGATGAACTCGTTCATGGCTTCGCGGTTTGCTGTATGCGGGTTTTGCCGCCGGATGGCAATCATGGATCGCGCGGGGGTGCGCCACGGACCGCTATTGACTTGGCCGGGTTCAGCTTCTTTACTGGCAGTGAAATTTCAAGACGCGCCGCCATCGTGGAAGATCCCGCCGCCAACAAAACCAATGCCCCCCGCACCGCGGCCGCCCCCACGAAACCAAAGGCGCGCATCCTCGTCGTGGATGACCACCCGTTGGTGCGGCGCGGCGCGATGCAGTTGATCAACCGCCAGCCGGACATGGCCACCTGCGGCGAGGCCGCCACCGTGGAAGAGGCGACGGCGGCGATTGAACTCGGCCCGCCCGATCTCATTCTGCTGGATCTCCAGCTCGAATCCGGTGACACGCTCGAATTCATCAAGTCCGTCAAGTTACGCTGGCCGAGCATCCGGGTGTTGATTCTGTCGCAGTACGACGAGTCGTTCTACGCGGAACGCACGCTGCGGGCGGGCGCGGACGGGTACTTGATGAAGGAAGAAACCGTCGCCGAGGTTGTCAACGCCGTGCATACGGTGCTGGCGAGCGAGATTTACGTGAGCCGGCGAATGGCGGCGCAGTTGCTTAACCGGTTGCTGCACGTCAAAGCGCAGCGGCCCGTGGCGGGCGAGGAGCGGTTGGCGGATTTGTCGGAGCGCGAAATGCAGGTGCTGAACCTGCTGGGCGCGGGCCGCGGCAGCCGGCAGATCGCGGAGGAATTGCAGTTGAGCGTCAAGACCGTGGAAACGTACCGCGAGAATCTCAAACAGAAGCTCGGTTTGCCGAACGCGGTGGAACTCATCCGCTACGCCCAGCAACGGTTGCAGAATTCCACGCCGCGTCTGCCGGGGATTTAGCGGAAGCGGGGGGCGGTTCAATAGCAGACCGCGGGTCGCCGCTGGCTCCGTCCCGCGAACCAACCGAAGGGTAATCCCATCGCCAGTAACCACCCGATGGCCGGCTCCGGTACCGCCTGGTATTCGATCACGTATCCCGCGGCGATGTCGAAGGCCGGCACAACGTCGTTCCACGCCTTGCCGTTCAGGCTCGTGCCGTGGTCGAAGATCAGCCGGTTTTCATCCTCGGAGTTGGCGTCGTTTGGCTCGCCGGGCTCCCAATTCGCAAACATGAACGGCTCGCCGGTCACCCACACCCAGCCGGCCACGGGGTCCAGGGAACCGCCCACTTGCAGTCCGCCCAGCCAGTGCAGGTGCAATCCGTCGGCGGTGAAGGCGCTCGTCAGGAACTGGTTTTCCGCCGCGTCGGTCACCGTGACGAGATGGCCACCCAAGCCCAGGTGGCTTGCTCCGGCGGCCGCGATGCGGGCGGTTTCCCAGGAAACCGACGCCGCGACCAACTCGTAGTAATGCCCGTTCGCGGGATTGAAGACCTGCGCGCCGGACGCAGCCGGACTGACCGCCACCAGCAGCAGCAGCGCACGCTGACTCAGCCGCCTCGCCAGATTATTTTTCATGTTGCCCAAGGTCGTCGGTATGATTGCGCAGTGACATTGGCCGGTCAACATCGCGCTGACCTCCGCCACTTCTTGCCGGTTGACGTGGGCGCGGTCGGACTTCACTCTGCGCGAGACGAAAGCCGGAGGTTGCCGATGCTCGCGAAACACCGCGAACCGGCACCGGGCCAAATCTCAAATGCGAACGCCACTCCTCCTTCTCTGCCTGCTCAGTTCAACCCTGTGCGGTGTCGCCGCCGAGCCGGCGGCGGGCAACGACCCCGAAGTCATCGTGCCCCGCGAAGTGATCCGCCTGTTCAACGGGAGCGACCTTTCGGCCTTCTACACCTGGCTCGTTGACCACCACCGCGACGACCCGCAGCGCGTGTTCTCGGTCGTGGATCAGGTGGACGGCGCACCCGCCATCCGCATCAGCGGTCAACACTTGGGCGGGCTTTACACCAAACGGCGCTTCGCCAATTACCGGCTCGTGGCGGAATTCCGTTGGGGGCTGGCCACCTGGGGTGGCCGTACGAACGCCACCAAGGACAGTGGCATCCTGTTGCACGCCTCGGGCCGCGACGGGAACTATTTTTCGAAGACCTTCAACGGCCCATGGATGCGCTCGTACGAGTTCCAAATCATTCAGGGCGGCGTCGGCGATCTGCTGGTGCTGGGCGGTTATGAGCCGGACGGCACGATCCAGAAATATTTTGCCACGGCGACCGTCGTGAAAGATCGGGATGGCGAACCTTGCTGGGCGGCGCAAGGTGAGGCGAAGGTTTTCGAGACCGGGCGGGTCAACTGGTGGGGCCGTGATCCGGATTGGGCTGACAACCTCGGCTACCGCGGCGGGCGGGACGTGGAAAGCCCCGGTGGCGAATGGACGCACATCGAGGCGGTGTGCGCGGGCGACACCCTCGACTATTTTGTGAATGGCCAGCGCGTCAATCAAGCGACGCAGCTCAGCCATAAGTCCGGCCAGCTCATCTTTCAATCGGAGGGCGCGGAAATCTACTTCCGCCGAATCGAACTGCATCCATTGCCCGCCCCAAAGTGAGTCTTGGCACGCAGGCGATTCAGACAGCACCAAGGGAAAAACACTTGCGCCCGGACGGCCCCGGAATTCAAATGCCCCGGCGCAGATGAGTGGGGCTTGCACAACGGTGGCCAGATCGGCACGACGCCGGAGGGGTTTTCGTGCGGCGACGACGTTGCGTTTCCCGCAAAGGCTGAACTCATGACTTCCCGCGACCGCGTCCTGGCTGCCTTGAACCACCGCGAATCCGACCGCGTGCCCATTGATTTCGCGGGGCATCGGTCTTCCGGGATCATGGCGCTGGCCTACGCGCGGTTGCGCAATCATCTTGGGTTGCCGAAGCAGCCCATCCGCGTGTATGACCCAATCCAGCAACTCGCCATCGTGGACGAGGACGTGCTGGCGCGATTCCAAGTGGACACCATTGAACTGGGCCGCGCGTTTGCGCTCGAAGACAAATGGTGGACCGAATGGACGCTGCCCGACGGCACGCCGTGCCTGATGCCCATCTGGGCCAAGCCCCGGCGCGCGGCGGGCGAATGGCAGTTACGCTCCGCAACCGACCGCGTGCTGGGCCGGATGCCGGATGGCGTGATCTATTTCGAGCAGGCGCACTTTCCGCTGCTGGAGCAGGATGATCCAGCGCGTGTCATCGAGGCGTTCGCGGAGTGTCAGTGGACGGCGTTTGCCACCCCACCGGGCCCGATCGTCGCCGGGCCCGACGGCGGGCGGCTGTTCGCGGAAACCGCGCGCCGCTTCCGGCAACAAACCGACCGCGCCATCCTCGGCTTGTTCGGCGGCAACCTGCTGGAGATCGGCCAGTACTTTTATCGCAACGACAATTTTTTCCTGTTACTCGCGGGCGAACCGGAGCGGGCGCATCGCTTTCTCGATCAGTTGCTGGAAATTCACCTGGCCAACCTCGACCGCTTCCTCACCGCGGTGGGTGAGCACGTGGATGTGATCTTGTTCGGCGACGATTTCGGGATGCAACAGGGCCCGCAGATTTCGCCCGCCATGTATCGTGAGTACTTCCAGCCGCGTCAGCGTGTCATGTGGCAGCTTGTGCATCAGCGGTCTCCCGCCAAAGTCATGCTTCATTGCTGCGGCGGCGTGCGCCCGTTGCTCGCCGACATGATCGAGGCCGGACTGGACGCCATCAACCCGGTGCAAATCACCTGTCGTGGCATGGAAGCGGCCGGCCTCAAGCAGGATTTTGGCGGGCGCATGACGTTCTGGGGTGGCGGTTGCGACACGCGCACGGTGCTCAGCCAGGGCACGCCGCAGGAGGTGCGGGATCACGTGCGCCGCCAGCGGGACATTTGGCGGCCCGGGGGCGGCTATGTTTTTCAACAGGTTCACAACATCATGGCCGATGTGCCGCCGGCCAATATCGTCGCGATGTTCGACGCGCTCCAGTAGGCCGCACTCCGGGCGGAGTTCGGAAGCGGCCAGCGAAAACCCATCGCTTACCACCTGGGCCTGCAGCCATGCGGCTGGCGTAACCGGCGGGGCTCCGCTTCACGGATTGCCCGGCTCGGTTCCATCAATTAAACTGCGTTCCCTGTGACCAAAAAGAAAACAGTAGCGGCGCCAGTGCGCGTCGGCTTGATCTCGCTCGGCTGCGCCAAGAATCTGGTGGATGCCGAAATCATGCTCGGCTCGCTGCTCAAGGACGGCATCGAGATCACGAACGAGGCGGCCCAAGCCGACGTGGTGATCGTGAACACCTGTTCCTTCATTGACTCCGCGCAGGAGGAAAGTGTGGACACCATTCTGGAATCGGCCGCCGTGCGCGAGGCCAAGAATCGCGGCCAGGGCTTGGTGGTTTCCGGCTGCCTGCCACAGCGATTTCGCGAGGACCTGCCCAAGCTGTTCCCGGAGGTGGACGCGTTCATGGGGATTGACCAGGTGGCGAACGTCAGCGAGATCGTGAAGCTGGCGCTGGCGCGCCGGGCCGGGAAAATCGGCAGGCAGAAACCGGAGACCAGCCGGCGCAAGCCGGCGGCCAAAACCCGCCTGGCGGAATTGGAATCAGCCCAAGCCGTTTCGGAACACGCGGCGGCGGAATCCCTCCGGGGCACAAACAAATTCGGAAACACCAAAGCCGTCCTGACGGCGGGTCACACCACTCGCCACCCGTCACCCGGTCCCCTGCTCGAGGTCACCGCCCGCCCCACCTACATCCCCGACTACGGCACGCCGCGCTTTCGGCTGACGCCGCGGCACTTCGCCTACGTGAAAATCGCCGAGGGCTGCAATCATCCGTGCAGTTTTTGCATCATCCCACGTATGCGCGGCGCGCACCGCAGCCGGACGCAGGGCGACATCGTTGCCGAGGCGAAGGCTCTGCTGGCTGACGGGGTGAAGGAATTGAATCTGATCTCACAGGACTCGACCTACTACGGACTGGACCTGCGGGCAAACCACTCGCGCGCGATCTCGTCGCCGGACAAATTCTCCGCCGCCGCGAAAGCCCTGCCCGCCAGCGCCACCACGATTTGTTCGCTGCTGCGCGAATTAAACGCGTTGCCCGGCGATTTTTGGATACGCCTGCTCTACACGCATCCGGCGCACTGGACCGACGAACTCATCCAGACCATTGCGGCGTGTCACAAGGTCGCGCGCTACGTGGACATCCCGCTCCAGCACATTCACGAAAACATGCTCGAACGAATGCGCCGCGAAACCTCGAAGCAGTACATCGTGGATTTGCTCCGGCGCATCCGCACTGGCGTGCCGGGGATCGCGTTGCGGACAACGTTTATCGTGGGCTTTCCCGGCGAAACGGAGGCGTGCTTTCGGGAATTGCTGGAGTTCATCGCGGAAACCCGGTTCGAGCGGCTGGGGGTGTTTGCCTACTCGAAGGAAGAGGGCACGCGCGCGGGTGCGATGGCGGGCCAGGTTTCAGACCCGGTGAAGCAACGCCGCCGTGAGCTCGCGATGGCCACGCAGCACCGGGTCGCGCGGGCCGTCGCGGAGTCCTTCGTGGGCCGCAGCCTCAAGGTGCTGGTCGAAGGCCAGGCCAGCGCGAAGCAGCTGCAAGCCGCCAATGTCAGCTCATGGGAGCACGGGTTGATTCGCGAGAACGACCGGGAGTTGCGGCAACTGAAGGGAACTTACCTCGTCGCCCGCGGCGAAGCGGACGCGCCGGACATTGACGGGCGGGTTTACGTGCGAGGCAAGTTGCCGGTCGGCGAGTTCGCGCGCGTGAAAATCATCGGGCACACAGATTATGATTTGATGGCCGAGCGTGAGTGACAGAAAACCCATCGCCCAAGTGACTTCCACCGCGATTCGGATGCGTTGGGCATTTGGGGGTTTGAAAGCTCCTCGCCTTTCCGCTAAAACTCCGCCGTGAACTTGCCGAACAAGCTGACTGTCTCGCGCTTCATGCTCACCGCGGCGTTTTTGTGGGCCATGTTTTCTCGTTCGCCGGTCAATGACTCGCTGGCGTTGGTCTTCTTTTCCGTGGCTGGCATCACGGATTTTCTCGACGGCAACATTGCCCGCTCGCGCAACCTGATCACGAACTTCGGCGCGTTGATGGACCCACTGGCGGACAAGGTCATGATCTGTTCCGCCTTCATCGCACTGGTCGAACGCCACATGGGCGCAATGGTGCGCGGCGACCTGCCGGTGGTTTTCCACGCGGGCGATTATCCGGTTTACGCCAAGGTGGAGGCGTGGATGGTCGTCATCATTGTGGCGCGCGAACTGGGCATCACTGGCCTGCGGTTGCTGGCGGCGTCCAAGAACGTGGTCCTTGCCGCCGAGCGTTATGGCAAGCACAAGACGATCTCCCAGATCTGCGCCATCATCGCCTTGCTGGTCATGGACGCCTACGGCGAATGGTGGCCGTGGTTGCACGATTTCTTCAGCCCCTGGACGCCAGTGTTCGCCCTCCTGACCCTCTGGCTGACCGTGGTGCTCACCGCCACCTCGGGCGCGCTTTACCTCTGGCGCAACCGGCAGATTTACTTGAACGACATGTAACCGAATGGCCGCCGGTTTTCGTTTCCAGAACGCCGATTCGACTCCCCGGCATTTTACAACTATGCTGGGCCGGTCAATACCATGAGCGCCAGCTCCCCATCGCCGCCGCCCCGCTCCGTCACGGAACTGCGGGTGGACGGCATGACGTGCAGCAATTGCGCCCGCCATGTCACCGAAGCCATTCAGGGCGTGCCGGGCGTGGAGAGCGCGACGATTTCCCTCGAAGCCCGTCGCGCCTCGGTGCGCTGGCGCGCAGACGCAGCGGCCGATGTGCCAGCGCTCATCCAGGCCGTGCGCGCCGCCGGCTTCACCGCCAAGCCGCTCGCCGCCGACGCGCCGCCGACGGAAGCGAACCCCGACTGGCACGGGAATCTCTGGCTCGGCGGCATCGTAACCGCTGCGTTGATGCTCGGCGAATGGGCCTTTGATCTCGGCATGAACCGGGCGTTCCAATGGTCCGCGTTCGCCGCCGCCAGCGTGGTGCAGGTCTTCGCCGGCGCGCAATTCTATCGCGGCGCGTGGCGGCAGCTCAAAATCGGCGGGTCGAACATGGATACGCTCGTGGCGCTGGGCTCCACCACCGCGTTTGCCTATAGCGCGTGGGCGCTGCTGGCGGGGCACGGCGGCCACGTTTTTTTCATGGAGGCCGCGGCGATCATTACGCTCATCAGCCTCGGGCATTGGTTCGAGGCCCGCGTCAGCGCGCGCGCCTCCAGCGCCTTGAGAGCGTTGCTTCAGTTGACACCGCCAACAGCCCGGCGCCTCGGCGCGCCCGCGGCCAAATCGGCGGGCGCGAGTTTCGATCTGCGCTCCGCCAGCTTCGCAGCCACCGCTCCCCAACCTCTGGTTGAAACCGAAGTGCCCGTGGCCGCGCTGCAACCCGGTGAGTTCGTGGCGTTGCGTCCGGGCGACCGCGTGCCGGTTGACGGCATCGTGACCGAGGGCAGCGCGGCGGTGAATGAAGCGATGCTCACCGGCGAATCGTTGCCGGTGGAAAAAAAGCCGGGCAGCGTGGTTTACGGCGGCACCGTGAATCTCAACGGCCGCCTAGTCATGCGCGTGACCGCCACGGGCGAAACCACCGCCCTCGCCCGGATCATCGCCGCCGTCCAACGCGCGCAAACCAGCCGCGCCAACATCCAGCGCCTCGGCGATCGCATCAGCAATGTCTTCGTGCCTGTGGTCGTGGCGGTGGCGGTGGCGGCTGGGCTTTGGTGGGGACTGGCGCCTGCGTCAGCGCAGGCGGTTCACGACTGGCTCGCGAAAGTTCTGTGGACGGCGCACCCGCCCTTGGGGGCCGCGGCCGGATTCATCATCGCCGCCGCCGTTTTGATCATCGCCTGTCCCTGCGCGATGGGCCTGGCCACGCCCGCCGCCATCATGGCGGGCGCGAACGCCGCCGCCGCGCGCGGGATTCTCATCCGCGACGGCGTGGCCCTTGAAAAAGCCGGGGAAGTCACCGCCGTCGTTTTCGACAAGACGGGCACGCTGACGCATGGAAAATTTGAAGTCGCGGCGTTTCAAAGTCTGGTGACCCACGACGGCCATCCCACGCGCAGCGACCTTTTCGTGGCGGATCGTGTCAAAGTCGTCGCCGCCGCCGTGGCGCGCAATTCACAGCATCCCGTCGCCGCCGCCGTGGCGCAGACGGCGACCGAGCAGATTCACTTCGAGGAATGGCGCGAGTTACCGGGCGCCGGCGTGGAAGGCAGCTTTCACGACGTCAGTTCGGTGAAAACCGCGCGCCTCGGGTCGCTGCGCTGGCTGGGCGAATCGGGTGTGGACCTCGCGGGCGGAAAGGCCTTTGAAGCGGCCTGGACGGCCCAAGGCGCAACCGTAACCGGCCTGGCGCTCGATCAATCGTTGGTGGGGTTGTTCGCCATTCGCGACGCGCTCAAGCCGGGCGCGCGGCTGGTGGTGGACGCATTGCGGCGGCAGGGGCTGAAGGTTTTCCTGCTGACCGGCGACAACGCGCTGACCGCCGCCGGACTGGCGGAACTGGCCGGGATTCAGCGGGAGAACGTCCTGGCCGAGGTGCGGCCTGAACAGAAGCTGGAGTTCATCAAGCAACTCCAAACACGCGGTGAGTGCCTGGCGTTCGTCGGCGACGGCATCAACGACGCGCCGGCGTTGACGCAGGCCGACTTGGGGATTGCCGTGAGCCGCGCGAGCGACGTGGCGCGCGAAGCGGCGGATCTCATTTTACTCAAATCCGAAATCGAAGCTGTGCCGGAGGCGCTCGGCTTGGCACGCGCGACTTTGCGGACGATCAAACAGAATTTATTCTGGGCGTTCTTCTACAACGCCGCCGGCATTCCGCTCGCGGCGTTGGGATTCATGAGCCCGGTGCTGTGCGCGGCGGCAATGGGGTTTTCCGACTTGATTGTGATCGGCAACGCGCTGCGCCTGCTGCGTTGGCGCAGCGGAATGAAACGGCCGTAAGGCCGCTAGCGGAACCGCGCCAGCTTAGGGATTCGGCTGGGGCGTGGTATTCTCCGGCGCGTCGCGGGGAGGCAGGGGCCGACGCTGTTCGCGCGGGCGGTTGCCCCCGGACGGCGGTTCTTCGTTGCTGCGCCGGAGGGCGGGCCGGTTCTGCCTCATCAACTCCTCGAACTTCGCGCGCTGTTCCACCGTGAGGATTTCCCGGATGCGCTTCTGCGTGTCAATCATCTCGTGGCGAAACTCGGGCGTGACCCGCTCCCAGATTTCTTTGTTCCGCGCCTGTCCCTGCGCAATAATTTCCTCGACCCGCTCACGCTGGCCGCTCGTCAAACCGACTTCCGTCTCGAGGCGGCGCAGGAATTCTTCACTGACGATGCGCGGGATGCGATTGGCCTGGCCACCGGGCAAGGAGCGTGGCTCGCGGGCGCCAATGGCCGGGGGGAGATTGCCCGGCGGACGGACGCTGGTTTCATGCGGCTGTAGCCGGCGGGCTTTTTGCAGACGGTGGTCGGAATAACCAACCAACAACCCACCGGTCACAACGCCGGCGGCAAAGATGATCAGCGCAGCCAGGATGGGCTTCCAGGGATTCACCAGGCTTCCTCGGCGGTTTCGCCAATGTCAGCGAGCATGACCTGTTCAAACTGCTGCGGCAGTTCCTGGCCCTCCAGCGCAGCCTCGGGGGAATGACCGAAATTGGGTTCGAGGGCGGCCCAACTGCCGATCAGAAGCGTGATGACGACGCACGGCGCGGCGGCCTTCCACAAAATGCGCGTCCACAGCGCCGCCACGTCGAACGCCGGTTGTTCCCGCAACCGCGCCATGACCCGCTTCTCGAACGCGTACGGGACACGGTCACTGGGGGGATGGGCGCGCGCGGCGGCGAGAAGTTTTTTTTGCAGCGAATCCGAGTTCATACCTTCAGCGGAAATCAGACGTGGGTAGCGTCATTCGGGTTACAAATACTTGTGCCGGGCCATCCGGGCCACGAGCTTTTTCATTTCCGCCCGGGCGCGAAAGGCGCGAACCTTCACGAGCGGCACGGACCAGCCGGTTAACTCGGCGATTTCCTTCACCGAGCGGTCCTCAATCTCCAGCAGCGTGATAATCAGGCGCGCCGGTGGCGAAAGCTGCTCCAGCAGGCGCGCCACCAGTTCCTTCGCCGCTTCGCTACGCTCGTTGGCCGCGTCTGGCTCCGTGACGAACCGATCCAGCCAGTCGCTTTCCGGCTCGGTGAGGTCGGTGAAACTCGATTCCCGGTTGCGCTGGTGACCGCGCAGGAAATCATAGCACGTCCGCACCGCCAGGCGCATCAGCCAGTGCTCAAACGGGGCATCACCGCGGAAGCTGGCGAGTTTGTGGAAGGCTTTCAACCACACTTCCTGGACGATGTCCTCAACTTCGCTCTCCCGCCGGGCGTAACGCCGCGCCGTCGCGAACACGCGCGGCGAGTATTTTTGCACGAGCGGCTCAAAGCTGGACGCATCGCCGCGCAATACCGCGGCGATCAATTCAGCGTCGGACGGTTCCATGCCACGCGACTATGCCAACGGACGGGGCGTTCGCCAAAGTCAAAAGCCATCGCAGCGCCGGCTGCGATGGCTTCGGTTGGGCTGTTACGGCCGGGCTAATCATTTCTGCTTCGACGGCAGATCATTCTCATCGCGCGAACCGTTGGCGCCACGATCGGGGCGGCGGGGCAAGTCCCGGCGCCCCTCGCCGCCCTCGAACGGCGGCGGGTTCTTGAGTTGCTCGATCTGTTCCGCGCTGAGCGGAGGCTTCATTTGCGAAAAGGCCTTGGCGCGCAGGACGGTCAATTCCGCGTCCAGCTTCGCAGCTTCGAGTGCCTTGGCGCGCACCACGGTTTCATCGAACTTGTCAATCATACCGGCCTTCATCAACTCGCGGCGGGCTTCGCGCATTTTGCCCTCGATTTCCCGGCTCTGTTCGCGTTGCGCTTCCATGGCGGAGCGAAGCGACTGGCGCTGGTCCTCCGTCAGCACGCGTTCCATCAAGGGGAATAACTGGCCGGGCTGGCCGCCGCCGAAGCGCGCGCCGCCAGCAAAAGGCCGCTGCTGTGGAGGCCGGTCGGGTCGGGGGTGGTCCGGGCTGGCCGGTTGGGCCGTGGAAAGATCGGCGCAGGCAAACAAGGCCGCGCACAGACCGGCGCATGCCAGGTTGGGGAGGAAGAGTTTTTTCATAGGGCCAGCGTTGCCGCCCTCGGTGAGCGACAGGAAACCAGACGGGAAAACGGCGGAAAGGTTACAGGCGGATGGCGCTCAGTCACGCTTGATGCCGAATGACTTCTCGAATTCCTCGGAAAACTTCAGCATCGCGTTGGTGATTTTCGGCGGTTGCTCGATCAGGGTGCCGGTCATGCGCTCGGTCATGTGCGGTTTGGCGCGGATCAGTTCAACCGCGGCCATGACGAGGGAGAGGTTGTTGTTGATGTCATGGCGCATGTTCGCCAGTTCCTGGTTGAGGGCGGCGATCTGTTCCACGGTCAAGGTGACCGGTTGTTCAGGCAAGACCATGGGTTACGATGCGCGGAATTCCGGCCATAAAGCAAGCGGTTTGCGGTCTCAGGCGAACAAAGCCTCGACCGGCTTGCCCACGCCGTCCCGTGTGACATAGAACGGTCGTTTCTCGATCTCGTAGGCCAGTTTGGGCGAAATACCCATCGCGCGATAAATGCTCGCGTGCAAATCCTCGATGACGACGCGGTCTTTGATCGTTTTGCACGGGCGTTCATCAGCGGTGACGCCATGAAGATGGCCGCGTTTCATGCCGCCGCCGTACAGCAGCACGCACCCGGCGTCCGTAAAATGCCGGTGCATTCCGTAATGTCTCTCGCTCTCCACCTTGTCCGGCACCTCCACCTGGTTCTTGATCAGGCGGTCGGGCGCGCCTTCAATCATCGCGTCGCGGCTGAACTCGCTGGCCAGTACAATGAGCGTGCGGTTCAACAACCCGCGCGCTTCGAGGTCGAGTACGAGCTGAGCAATGGGTGCGTCAATCTGCTTCTTCATGGCGACCAGGCGCGAATGGCCATTCTCATGCGTGTCCCAGTTGAGGAACGGGATGTACTCGGTCGTGACCTCAATGTACCGCGCGCCCACTTCCGCCAGCCGCCGCGCCAGCAGGCAGCCGAGACCGAAGCGACCGACCATTTGATCCTCATACTTCGCCCCAAAGCGGTCGCGTTCGGCGTTGAAACTCCGGCCAGGCTGATAGCCGGGCACGTATTTCTGAATGGACTCCAGCGGTTCGAGCGCGAGATCAAAGGCCTTTGCCGCCGGCGAACTGAGCAGGCGATGCGCGTTGTCCAGTGACCGGAGCAGCGATTCCTTCTGATAATCGCTGCCGTGTTCGCCGACGGGACTCGCGGCGAGCAGCTTCTTGTAAAACTTGTTCCGATCCTCGAAACGCCCCGGTGTCATGCCGCCCGGCGGGCGCACGGTGGCGGCGGCCTGGTCGGGAAACGGAATGTTGAAGGGACCGTATTCGCTCCCGAGAAAGCCGGCGGTGGTGAACGCCTTCAACTCCTCGCCCTCGCCGTTGTCGAAACGCTGGCCGATGTTGATGAATGCCGGCACCGCCGGATTGAGCGGCCCCAGCGTACGCGCCATGACCGCGCCGATATGCGGGGCCGCGACGGTCTGCGGTGGCGCGTAGCCGGTGTGCCAGTGGAACTGATGCCGCGAGTGCAAGATGAATCCGAGGTCGCCCGCCGTGTAGGTGCGAATGAGCGTGCCGCGATCCATCACGGCAGCCAACTTCTCCAATCCTTCGGTGAACTTGATGTGGTCCACCGCCGTCGGGATGCTGGGGAACGTGCTCAGGAATGAATCCGGCGCCATGCCTTTCTCAAACGGCGTGTAGCGTTTCGGATCGAACGTTTCGGTATGCGCCATGCCACCGCCCATCCAGAGGACGATGATGGTGTCGGCGGTGGCTTTGAGTTTTTCCAGCGCGGCTTCGTTGGCGCGAACCGCGCGCGGATAACCCGCCGCCAAAGCGGAGAGCGTCGCCGCGCCCGCGGTTTTCAGAAAGTCACGGCGATTCCATTGATTCGCAGTTTTCATTTCAATAAATCAGTTGAAACTCCGGCAGCATCGCCAGCGACCAGAGCAGGTCTTCCACGCCGTCCGCATGCGTTGCGGCGCCCATCAAGCCGCCGGCCAGTTCGCGTTCGGCCCGGGTCGGTTTCCGTCCCAGGGCTTTCGCATAGATTTTCGCGATGAGCGCATCGCGCGAGCTCTTCTCGCTTCCCGCCAGGATTCTTTCCGCACTCAGCTTCATCAGCCCGGCGAGTTCTTCGCCATTGGTCAATTCCAGCGCTTGCAGCGTCGTCGCGATCGGCGGTCGGACCGTCAGGATTTGTTCACGGTTGGGCCGGCCCAGCGCAATTTGCAGGGTGTCCGCTGGCACGAGCGCGGCTCGTGTTGCGGCGAATCGGTTCGTCGAACCATCCTGGCGGATGATTTTCGCGGTTGGTTTTTCATACCACACGCCGCCCAGCGCCCCCACGGCGTCGCGAAATTGCTCGGCGGAAAGCCGGCGCACCTGGGGGCCATGGAAGACGAACGAGGTTTCCGTCTGCTCTGTCGCCGGCACCGGGGGCATTTGATAAGCCCGTGAAGTCAGCATGACGTCGATCAGATGTTTCACGTCGTAACCGTGATCGGCGAAATCTTCCGCCAGCCAGTCGAGCAGGGCCGCGTTCCACGCGGGCTGTTCCATGTCGTCCACCGGCTCCACCAGGCCGCGTCCGAAGAATTTTTGCCAGAGCCGGTTTACCAGCGTGCGAGTGAGGCGGCCGTCCTCGCGCTTGGTGATGAGCCTGGCGAGTTGCTCCAGCCGGATGGCTTTGTTTGTTGAAACGGCCAGTTCACCCAGTTGCGAATAAATGAACTTCGGCGCCGCCATCTTTCCGGTCGGTTTGTCACAATGCACCATTTCGAGCGGGCCGTCAGCATAGACGCTGGCCAGCCCGTAAGCGTCGCTGAGTTGCCAGTCGTTGATGAAACTATCGTGGCAGCTTGCGCACTTGAGATTCACACCCATGAACACCTGCGAAATACTCTGGGCGGCCTGCATCGGCGGCGTCTGGCTCGCGTTCACCACCCCGCGCCACACGATGCCCTTGGTAAAGCCCTCAGCCTCGGGCGTGGGATTGATCAACTCACCGACGAACTGGTTGAACGGCTTGTTCGTTTCGAGCGAGGAGAACAGCCATTGCGTGATCTGCTTGCGCCCGCCGTCAATGTAGCCCGTGCCCTTGTAATCGTTGCGGAGCATGTCATTCCAGAACGAGAGCCAGTGCAACGCGTAGTTCTCGTTGTCGGCGAGAAGCCGTTGGACGAGTTGGACGCGTTTGTCCGACGAACGAGCGCGCACGAACTTTTCCAATTCGCCGGGCGGTGGCAACAGCCCCACGACATCCAGATAAACCCGCCGCGCAAACACGCGGTCGTCCACCGGCCCGGCCGGCTTGATTTTGTTGGCGGCGAAATACGGTTCGAGCAACCGGTCCACCGGGTTTGCCTTCTGATTGCGGGTCGCGGGCAGCACCGGCCGCCGCGGGGACAGGTTCCTGGCCTCGGCGCGGGCGAAGGAAATGTCCGCGTCCCACTTCGCGCCCTGGTCAATCCACGCGCGCAGCAAACCGATCTGTTCGCGCGTGAGCTTCGTGCCCTTCTTCGGCATCACACTGTCCGGATCAAAGCCCATCACGAGTTCGATCAGCAAACTCTCCGCGCTCTTGCCGGCAAAGATGGCCACGCCGGAGCCGCCGCCCTTGAGAAAAGTCTCCCGCGAATCAATCCGGAAGTCGCCCTTCGCGCGTCCGTGCCCGTGGCAGTTCACGCAGCGCGCCTCGAGGATGGGCTTGATCTCTTTCGCGAAACTGACCGGATGATCCGCCGGGGGCGGCAATTGGGCGAGTTGCTCGGGTGTGGGCGCAGCATTGGCTGTCAGCCCCAGCGCCATGAGGGCAGCCCCGAACCATTTTGACCAGCATGGGTTCACCCGCAGAATCTAGCGCGGCGCCGACCATGGTGGCAAGCGCCGCGCGACAGCACTTTTATTTCCGGGCCGACCGAGGCGGCATCATTTGAAGATGAAGTTGCGTTTCGCACTCTGCTCGTGAATCGCGGAAATGACGACCGCGTCGAGCGTGTTCGTGCCGGCGGTTTCCTTCATGCGCTGCGCCACGAACTTCTCCCGCTCGGCGTTGAGCTGGTTGATCTGCTGCTGCAACTGCGCGCGTTCCGTCGCATTTTTCTCGATGTAGGCCTTGCGCTGCTCCGCGCTCATTTTTTTCATCTCGGCGGGTAAATCCTCCTCTTTCAGCTTCGTGATTTCGAAGTCCTTCGCTTTGGCCGCGTCCACAAGGTCCCAGCTGGAATTGACGTAATTGACCGAAGCCTTGGCCAGGGACCGCTGCACCACGGCGCCGGAGGCGGGGGCGAGCGTCGCCGCGTTGGCGTCCTGCAACGACTGGCGCTTGAGGCTTTCCCCGCCCGCGCGGCCGAACGCGAGGTAGGTCTTGTTGAGTTCCACGCCAAGCCGGGCGATTTCCGGGTCCTGCGGCGCTTGAACGCTCACCACGGCGCGGTTTTGATCAATGACAAGATATTTCCCATCGGCAAGCTCGGCGCCGTCCTTCCACTTGGTGTTCACGCCCTCGGCTTCGTTGCCGCAATGAATCGTGTTCACGATAATGCCCTTGGTGATCGCGGCCTTGCAGGATTCGGCGTAGTTCACCGGTCCTTGCGTGAAGGGCTCGTTCCCGGCGATGAAGATGACCTTGTAGGCGTCGGAGTCCGGGCTCCAGGCCAGGTCCGCCACCGCGCGCTGAATGACCCAGCCGCAGTATTCCTCGCCGCCGTTCGTCCGGAGCGCGAACAACTCCTCGGATATCTTGTCGAGATCGGTCGTTAACGGCTGAATCTGGCGAATCCAGCCGGACTCCTTGGTCAGGCTGCTCTTGCCGTATTCATAAAGTGCCACCTGAACTTCGGGCGCGACGCCCTCCTGCCGCGCTTTGATGAACTCATTGGAGATTTTCCAAAGCTGGCTTTTTGCCTGTTCGATCAGCCCCTCCATGCTGCCGCTGGTGTCGAGCAGGATGGCGATTTGCACGAGCGGGCGTTGGGCTTTCGCCGATGATGCTTTCTCGGCAGCGCACAGGGGCAAGGCGGCAACCGCAAGAATTGCCAGCAGTGTCCGGAGGCGCGCCGGTCTCCGCCCCGGCTCGCTGACCGACGGCATTCGCTTCGCGCCGGATCGGAGATCGGCGTTCCGGCGCCGAGTGCCCAATTTACCGGGGGAGGCCGGGTGCGTGTTCGGCAAGGTGGTGAAGTTGATCATAAGAGTTCTCGGTTGGTTTGGTTTCACTTGGCGGTTTCGTAGATTTCGTAAAGCGTCTCATCGAGGACGAACTGGACGTTTTGCCCGAGCGCGAGGTAAGGCAGCGCGCGGCGTTCCTGCGCGGCAAAGGCGAAGTACTCGGTCGAGTTGAACTCGATGCGCTGGCGTTTTCCGTTCTGAAATTTCTGCGCCGCGGCGTCCACCCATTGCGCATTGTTTTGGAAGAAGTTCTTCCCCGCGATGAACTGGCCTTGCTGCGAGTATTCCGCCAGACGCTCATTCGAGGCGGCCGGCGGCGCGGCGGGAGCGGCGCCCCCACGCGCCAGACCGTAGCGTTCGGTGAAAGCGCGGCTGACGCCGAGAGCCCGCTGCGCTTCAGCGCTGCTCGCATCGAGCGCGGCCGAAGGCGCCGCCGCGTTCTTCAGCGTGCCGCCGTAACGCGCGCCCGCCACGGCCTTCGCACCGTCCTTTTGCGACTTGAAGTCATCCCAGTTGGAGGCCGCCTCCCGGCGGACGGCGCTGTCCGAGGAGATGCGCGGCAACGACTGCATCGCCAGCGGCACGCGGCGGCGGTCCTCGTCTTCCACGATCAGGTAGGCGGTGTAGGGCGTGACAATGTTATAGCGGCGCGCAAGCTCGGTGACTTCGTCACGCAACTCCGCGTTCTCGCCGTGCAGGCGGATTTCGTCGAGCAAATAACCGACACGCCGCGTGGCCCAAAGGCGCGGGATGAATTCGTGGTCCTCGTCCGTCCGCGGGAATTGCGCCTCGTAGGTGAACTTGCGCTTCACGCCGTTGACGGTGCCTTCGAGCACGATGGCAGAATCGCCACGACCGGAGTAACGGCCCACAAGCACGAGTTGGTCACCGCGGAAGAGGTCGGGCAAGGGCGACGGATAGAGCTTGGTGACGCGCACATCGCCGGTGAATTTGAGCGTCGGATTGGTGAGCACCGGCTCTTTGATCTTGGAAAAGAAATTGGAAACCTTCACTTCAAGGTCCTCCTCAGGCAGGACGTACTGGCTGAAGGCGCGCGTTTCCTCGGTGATCTTGTCGAGCAAATGCGTGTTCAGGTCCGTGCCGATGCCGAAGCAAAAGATGCGCGTGCGGCCCTGGTTCTCGCGTTTCACGTTCCGCACGATTTGCTCCTCGTCAGTCGTGCCGATGGTGGGTTTGCCATCGGTGAGGAAGATGACGACAAAGGGGCGATCCGGTTCCGCGTTTCTCAACGTGAGCGCCTTTTGCAGCGCGTCATCAATGGCCGTACCGCCGATGGGCTTGAGGTCTTTGATGAACTCGTTTGCCTTCTCGCGATGGCCGCCGTTCGCGCGCACGAGCTTTTCAAAGAGAGGCTCGACCTCGGTTGAGAAGCGGATGATCTCGAAGCGATCCTCGTCGTTGAGATTTTCGACGCAGAAGCGCAGCGCCTTCTTGGCCTGCTCCAGCTTCCTGCCTGCCATCGAGCCGGAGGTATCGAGCACGAACACCACGTCCTTGGGCATGACGTTTTGCCGTTTGGTTTCGAGACCGGGCGAGATCAGCAGGAGGAAGTAGCCGTCGCGCTCGGCGTCGCGGTGCGCGAGCAGGTTCACGCCGAGTTCGTCCTTCTCGGGCGCGAAGTAGAGCGCGAAGTCCGTGTCTGGATGCGCGTCGGTCGCCTCGAAACCAACCGTTGCGCGGTTTGCCCCGTGGCGTTTGACTTCGACGGAATGGCTGGGTGAGTAAATGGATTTGAGCGGGCGCTCGTGGGAGAGTTCGACCTTGATGCTCACATCCTTGATCGGCTTGGCGGAGAACTTTTCCGTGTTCAGGGGATAGACGTAGCTGACGAGGCCGGAGTCCGCCTTGAGCACCTGCGTGTAGGAAAGCTTGATGCGCTTCTTGCTGTTCGGCTCGATCGGGAAAATCCGCACCTTGAACACATCACGGCCGGCGTATTCGAGGAGTGCCGGGTCTTTGGCCCTGCGGACGATGTCCTCGTAAATCTTGCGCGCCTTGTCGGCGGAGAGCAGTTCGGCTTCGACCATCTTGCCGCCAATGTCTATGGTGAACTTGTCAATCTGGGCGCCGTGCGGGATCGGAAAGAGATACGTGCCTTCGAGCCGCTGCGGGTTGGGGTTGTAAAATTCCTGGTCCACGGACGTGGTGGCGATCTGGCCGTCAATTTTCACGTTGACGTGGTGATAGACGACTTCGAGCGGCGCATAGGGCCGGGGCGCGGGCGGCCAATGAGGCGGGCGCGGCGGAGTCGGCCCGGGCCACCAATGGGCCTGGTCCACGATGATCAAGCCGTCCGCCCGGGCCGGGATAATGGGGAAAACGAGGCCAAGCAACAGCGCCAACGGGAGGAACACCAGATACCATTTCATGCCTCATTGGACGGGGGCGGGCGGGGATTGCTCCCGATTTTTGTCGGGCGCAGAAATCTTGGCAGCGCGCGACAGATTGTGTTATGGAAAGCCCGGTGAATTTTGGTTTCAAGCGCACGGGCGGTTGGCCCGTTAAAGCCCTGCTGATCGCAGGGTTGATCCTTCCCATTGACGCCGGTGCGCAAGCGAGCCTCTTCGAGGTCAACCTCCTGGCGAATCCGGATGCCGAGGCGGGCCCGGCGTCGGAGAATGGCTATGCGAGCGTGCCGGTACCGGGCTGGGAAACCAACGGGGGATTCACGGTGGTCGCCTACACTGCCGGCGGCGGTTTCCCGGTGGCTTCCGATCCCTGCCCGGCGAATCGGGGGATGGGTTTCTTTGCCGGCGGACCATCAGGATCCCCTGCCAGCGCCAGCCAGCTCATTGATATTTCGGCCGCGGCGGCCGAAGTGGACCAAGGACGCGTGACCTGCGTGTTATCCGGCTTTCTCGGCGGCTACGCTACGCAAAATGACCGGGCGGTGCTGGTGGCGTCGTTCCTGGGCGCCACGAGCAACATGCTGGGTTCGGTGGCTATTGGCCCGGTCACTGCCGAAGATCGGAACGGCCAAACCGGGATGTTCTATCGCCGCTCAACCGCCCTGCTGGCCAGCGGCACGCGCTACGTTACCGTGCTATTGCAGATGAGCCGGTGGGACGGTTCCTACAATGACGGTTATGCCGACAACCTGTCCCTCGTTATGCAACCTTACCGGCCACCCCTGTCCATCGAACTCCTGCCCGGTCAGGCCAGGCTCTCCTGGCCCACCAACGACGGCGCTTTTCAATTGGAAACGACAGTAAATCTGGATGGCGCCCTCCCTTGGACGAACTGGATCACGGCGCCGGCGCTGGTCGGCGGCACGTTCGTGGTGACCAACGCGCTTGAGGAGGTTCAGCGATTCTTCCGCCTGAAGAAGTGAACGCCCGCAGAGTTGCAAACGGCCCCCGACGCGGCAGACTATCGTCATGAAATCCAGTTTCAGCTTCCTGGCCGCCGCCGGTTTGGTCTTGGGGATGCTCGGGGGAACTGCCCCGGACACCCATGGCGAGGACAAGACCACAGCGCAGCCAGCACCACGAGGCATTATCCACGTCAGCGCCATGCAAGCTGCACCCCTTGTTGCCAGCAACGGCGTGACTATTCTGGATGTCCGCACGCCGGGAGAGTTTGCTGGCGGCCATATCGCCGGGGCCACAAACCTCGATTTCCTGGCTGGCGGTTTCGTTGACAAGGTCGCCCGGTTGGATCGTGAGAAGACGTATCTGGTTCATTGCGCGACCGGCAAGCGCAGCACCAACTGCCTGCCCCAACTCGAGAAGCTCGGCTTCAAACGCCTGGTCCACCTGGATGGTGGTTTCAAGGCGTGGCAGGCGGCTGGTAATCCCAGCACGAAGAACTGACGCGCAACTTTTGCGCAGCGTTTGGTTTGGTTGTGGGTTTTTCTTCGCCGGGCGCAGAACTTTTTTGACGACCCGTGGGGTTTTCTGCGTCAATGGCGTGACGTTATGCCAACCGCGAAAAAGCGCAGCAAGTTGAAGTGGCTCATCGTATCGATTCTGGCCGCTGGACTGGCGGTCGTAGGCCTCTGGTTTTTCAATCGCAGGAACGCCGAGGTGCTGGAGTTTCAAAGCACGAAAGTCACGCGCGGTGACATTACGCAAGTCGTCACCGCCACTGGCACGCTGAATCCCGTCACCAACGTCACCGTCGGCAGTCAGATTTCCGGGATCATCCAGAAACTTTACGCGGACTGGAATTCACCGGTGAAAGCGAATCAAGTCGTCGCGCAGCTTGATCCGGCTACGTACAAAGCCTCCCTGGCACAGGCGGAAGGCGAACTGGCCAACGCCCGGGCGAACCAGGAACTCGTAGCCATCCAAGCTCGGCGCGCGGCGGAATTGTTCAAAAGCAAACTGATTCCAGATTCCGAGCACGACACCGCGATCGCGAACCTGCATCAAGCTCAGGCGGTGGTCCAAATCCGGGAAGCGTCCGTCGCCAACGCCAAGGTCAATCTCGAACGCTGCACGATCTACTCGCCGGTGGACGGCACGGTGATTTCCCGCAACGTGGACATCGGTCAGACTGTCGCCGCGAGTTTGTCCGCGCCGACTTTGTTCGTGATCGCGAACGACCTGGCGCAAATGCAGATTGACGCCGCCGTTTCCGAGGCGGACATCGGCACCATCGAGGAAAAACAGAATGTCAGCTTTACCGTGGACGCGTTCCCCGATCGCAAGTTCACCGGCAAAGTGCGCCAGATTCGCAACTCGCCAACCACGGTGCAAAACGTCGTCACGTACGACACGGTCATTGATGTCCGCAATCTCGATTTGAAACTGCGGCCCGGCATGACGGCAAACGCCTCCATCATCACCGCGCAACACAGCGGGGTTTTGAAGATTCCCAACAGCGCGCTGCGTTTCAAACCGCCCGAACCGCCGACAAACAGCAGCTTTGCCGGCAAGCTACTCGCCAAACTCGGACTGGAAAAACCCGTCAAGCCCGCGGCCACGAATGCCGCGCCGGTCGCCAAGGTCGGCGAAACCAACAAGGTCGAGGAGGCCGCCCCGGCAACAGCGCTCGCCGGCAATGAAACGCCGGAGGAATTGATGCAGCGGATGCGAGGGTACCGCGACCGCGGCGAAGAACCGCCGGCGGACCTGCGGGCCAAAGTGCGCGAGCTGTTTCAGAGCGGCGCCATTCAGCGCCCAGGCGGCGGTGGCAGCCGGGGTGAGGGCGGCCCGCGCTCGCGCCCGGCCCAGCCCGCCGCGCGCACCATTTACGTGATGGGCACGAACGCCCCGGCCGCGGCCGGCGAACCCGTTCCCGTGCCGCAGCCGCAGCGCATCAAGACCGGCATCAGCGACGGCTCATTCACCGAGGTCACCGATGGCTTGCAGGAAGGCGACACCGTGGTCACCGGCGTGAAACTTCCGCCCGCCCAGGCCGTGGCTGCGCCGCCCGCAGGGCAGAGCCCGTTCGGCGGCGGATTCCGGCGCGGCTTCTGAAAAGGTCTGCGCCATGCAACCCGTCATCAAGCTGGAGGACATTCAACGGACTTACCAGACCGGCGAGGTCGAGGTGAAAGCCGTCCGCGGGGTGTCGTTGCAAATTCAAGCCGGCGAATTCGTCGCGCTGATGGGCGCGAGCGGTTCGGGCAAATCCACGATGATGAACACCATCGGCTGCCTCGACCGGCCCACGGGGGGAAAATACTTTCTCGACGGCATTGATGTGTCACAACTCGACCGCGACGAACTGGCGGATATTCGCAACCAGAAGATCGGTTTCATTTTCCAAGGTTTCAATCTGCTCTCCCGGACGTCGGCGCTGGAGAATGTCGAGTTGCCCATGCTCTACACCCGGAATCACCTGGCCGGCGCGGAAATGCGCGCACGGGCGTTGCAGGCGCTGGAAACCGTGGGGCTTGGCCAACGGGCGGACCACGCGCCCAACCAGCTCTCGGGTGGCCAGCAACAGCGCGTCGCCATCGCCCGCGCGCTGGCCAACCGTCCCGCGCTCCTGCTGGCCGACGAACCGACGGGCAACCTCGACAGCCAGACCAGCGTCGAAATCATGGGGGTCTTTCAAAGACTCAACGACGCGGGCATTACCATCGTCATGGTCACGCACGAACTGGACATCGCGCATTACACGAAACGCATGGTGGTGATGCGCGACGGGAAAGTGGTGGGTGACACACTGGTGGCGAACCGCCTGAGTGCGGAGACGGAGTTGAAGCGGCTGAGGCAGGAACAGCAGGCCGCACAATTGGGTTAAGGATGAAGGATGAATTATGAATGATGAAAAAGACCTGCGCGTGCGGACGAAGGCATTCGCGCGAAGAATCATCCGGCTCTACTGTGCGCTTCCGAAGAACGACACGGTGGCCCAGGTTCTTGGGAAACAGGCGTTGCGTTCTGGCACCTCGGCCGGGGCAAATTATCGCGAAACGTGTCGCGCCCGCTCTAAGGCGGAGTTTATTTCCAAGGTTGGCGACAGCTTGAAGGAGGCGGAAGAAACTTCTTACTGGCTCGAACTATTGACGGAGGAGCATGTTGTCGCGCCCAAACGCCTTCAGCCATTGCTTCAGGAAACCGACGAACTCCTCGCCGTTTTGACAACGATTTCAAAGCGTTCAAAAAATCTCGCATGACGTTTTTCATCCTTCATCCTTCGTCCTTCGTCCTTCCGTGAGAATCTGGGCCACGATCAAAATTGCCCTGCGCGCACTGCGGCGGAACAAACTCCGCACCGTGCTCACGATGCTCGGCATCATCATCGGCGTCGGCGCGGTGATCGCGATGGTGGGCATCGGCAACGGCGCGAAGGCCCAGGTGCAGGCGCGGATTGCGGCCCTGGGGCAGAACGTGCTGCTCGTTTTTGCCGGCGATTTCCGGCGCGGGGGCGTCTCCAGTGGCTTTGGCAGCGCCGGTACGCTGACCATTGAAGATGCGCTGGCCATTCAGAATGAAGTTCCCGGCGTGGCGGCGGTCAGTCCCGAAATCCGGACGTTCGGCCAGATCGCCGTCGGCAATCAAAACGTCAACAGTTCCGTCCAGGGCGAGGGCGTGGATTACCTGACCATTCGCCAATGGGACCTGGCGGACGGAAGCAACTTCACCGAAGCCGATGTGCGCAGCGCGGCCAAGGTTGCCATCATCGGCAAAACCACCGCGGACCGGCTCTTTGCGGAGGACGATCCCGTGGGCAAAGTCATCCGCATCCGCAACGTCCCGATCAAGGTTCTCGGCGTGCTCAAGGCCAAGGGTTCCTCGCTCATGGGCTCTGATCAGGATGACGTCGTGATCATGCCCTACACCACCGCCATGCGCCGGATTGCCGGCACCACCACTCTGCGGGGCATCATCATTTCCACCGTCAGTAGCGACCGGATGCCGGAGGTCCAGAACGGCATCATGGAACTGCTGCGGCAACGGCACCGCATTCAGGCCGGCCGCGAAGACGATTTCACCGTTCGCAGCCAGCAGGAAATTTCCGAAGCCATGACGGCGACCACGGAAACCATGACCGCGTTGCTCGCGGGCGTCGCCATCATTTCGCTGATCGTGGGCGGCATCGGGATCATGAACATCATGCTGGTGAGCGTAACGGAGCGGACCCGCGAGATCGGCATCCGCATGGCGGTCGGCGCGCGCGGGCGCGACATCCTCTCGCAATTCCTCATCGAAGCCGTGACGCTGAGTTCCATCGGCGGCCTACTAGGGATTGCCGTGGGTCTGGGCGGCGCGAAGGCAATTACGGTCATCAAGCAATGGCCGACGCTGGTTTCCGTTGATTCCATCGTCATCGCCTTCTGCTTCAGCGCCGCCGTCGGGGTTTTCTTCGGCTTCTATCCGGCGCGCAAGGCGGCCCAACTCGATCCCATTGAGGCGCTGCGCTACGAGTGAGGAAAACGTTGCGGCCCGGCGCGCGGCGCCGTTTCATCAATGCGGCGCGGAGCGGCACGCTTCTCCGCCATGCATCCGTTCGTAATGAACACCGAAATACTTTCCACGCAAAGCGCCGCCGAGTTTCAAGCGGCGGTGCAACGCGCGGCCCAACTGCTCCGCGCGGGCGAAGTGTTGGCCTTGCCCACCGAAACCGTCTATGGCCTCGCGGCCAACGCCTTTGACGCCGCGGCCGTCGCGAAAATCTACGAAGTCAAAGGCCGTCCGCCGCACAATCCCATCATCGTCCATGTCGCCGATGCGGAACTGGCGCAGCGCTGCGTGACGCACTGGCCCGCCGTGGCGACTGATCTCGCGAAAGCGTTCTGGCCCGGCCCGCTCACGGTGGTCCTGCCAAAATCGGCGGACGTTCCCGACATCGTCACCGGCGGCGGTTCGACGGTTGGTGTCCGCTGGCCGAGCCATCCGTTCATCCAAGCCGTGATTCGCCAGTGCGGTTTCCCGCTCGCCGCTCCCAGCGCGAATCTGGCGAACCAGGTTTCCCCCACCAACGCCGCCCACGTTGGCAAGCAACTGGGCGGAAAAATTCCGTTGATTGTGGACGGCGGCCAGGCGCAGGTGGGAATCGAGTCAACCGTCGTGGACCTCACCACCGATCCACCCACGGTGCTACGGCCGGGCATGATTCACGAGGAATCGCTCGTCGCAGTGACCGGCGAACTGGTGAGCCACCGCAAGAAAGCGCTGCCCGGGGCTGCGCTCCGCAGTCCGGGCCAATTGGTGAAGCACTACGCGCCGAAAGCCCGCCTGCTGGTCCTGGGTTGGAACGATATGGCCGAATTGCGCGCCCGGATTCCCGATCATGGAGCGCGCGTCCACGTCATCGCGCACACGCGGATTCCCGCCGCGGAGGGCTTCGCCGCAGTCAGCGTGATTCCGCACGACGCCGAAGCGTTTGCCCGGGCCATCTATGCCGAGTTGCATCGCTGCGATGAAGCGGGCGCCGAACTCATCGTGGTGGAAGCGCTGCCGGATTTGCCGGCGTGGCGGGGAATCGCGGATCGGTTGAGTCGCGCGGCGGCGTAGAAGGAAAGCTCCAAACCCCAAGCCCCAAGCTCCAGAGAAACACCGGGCTTCAAACCTCAAACACTCTTCCACCGCACCAGTGCGCCGGCGACCGGGCGTTTTTTCCCGCATTGCCAACCCGCGTCTGCGCCTTACAATTCGGTCACCGGCCAATCCACGTTCGCCGGGTGAAATGTCCGAATACAAAGTCAAATTCGAGGTCTTCGAGGGCCCGCTGGATTTGCTCCTTTATCTGATCAAGAAGGAGGAGGTGGACATTTACGAGGTCAACCTCACCCGGCTCGCCACGCAATTCATCGAGTACATTGACATGATGCGCGAGTTCGACCTCGAGATCGCCGGCGAATTCCTCGTGATGGCCTCGACGCTCATGTACATCAAGAGCCGCGAACTGCTGCCGGTGGACCAGCAGGCGCAGGTGGAGGGCGAGGAGGAAGGGGAAGACCCGCGCTGGGAACTGATCCGGCAGCTCGTCGAATACAAGAAGTTCAAGGACGCCGCGGCACAGTTGCATGTGCTGGAGGCGCGCCAGGAAAACGTTTTCCCCCGCGTGCCCGGCAAACTGGAATTCGCCGAGGAGAAGCCGGCGGCCAAGGTTGAGATTTCCATTTTTGACCTGCTCAACGCCGTCAACGCGGTGCTCAAGCGGTTCGAAAAACTACAGGGCAGCACGCGCGACATCTTCGAGGACAAATGGACGGTCAGCGAGAAGATCGAGTACGTGGTGCGCGTCCTGAGCACGCGCGAGCACGTCCGCTTTTCGGAATTGTTCGAGGACGCCACCAGCCGGAGCGAAGTCGTCTGCACTTTTCTCGCGTTGCTGGAATTGATCCGCCTCAAGCAACTGGTCTGCGTGCAGGCCGCCGACTTTGGGGAAATTGAAATCAAAAAGCGGGCGGATGTTGTTACCGCAACGACTTCAGAAGAGGGACGTGAACCCACTTCTATTCCCGTAACAGGTTCAAGTCCTGTCGTGGCCAAGAATGCGGGAGCGAGTTCAAATGAAGAATAATATTCACAGCATTTGTGCTGCGCCCGACTGGCTTGCACGATTTAAGATCGGAAAAAAGACGCTCTACACACCTCTCGCATGTTGGGCTTTGACCAAAGCCGGAAAGCTCGAAGGCATTTTGCCGGATGATGACGGCCCAGTGTTCGCCACAACGGAGCCTGATTTTCAGGGCTACGTTCATGAGAAGTCGATAAAGGTATGAAGACAAAAAAATCTCGCCTGCAACCACTTGGACAAAAAGAGTTAGATAATTCGTTGCATCCCTCTTTCAAGAATTGGAACGAGCGCGAACCGTGGGTTGTTCGAGATGATTATTGGAAACGTGAATGGCTTGCGGTAAACGAGCTTCGCTATTTCTTAGTTCAAGATAAGCAGACAGGTGAGTGGTCGGTTTGCGATCGGTGGTGGGATCTTGAGTTCGATTCCCGCATTCGGTCTAAGAATAAGTCGGCCGTAGTTCGTAAGTTCTTCAAATTGGTGAATCGCCCGATTCCAACGGGTCAGAGAATTTTTTGATTTAGAAATTCGCAAATGGAACTGAAATTCATTTTGGAATCGCTCCTGTTCTCGGCGCAAAAACCGCTCAGCCCGGCGGAATTGCGCGACGTCTTCGTCAATGCCGCCGCCGCGGAGGACGCCGATGCCGCCGTCAAGTCGCTCAAGAAAATCAAAGAGGCTGAACTCGTCAAAGCGCTGGAGCAACTGGCGCAGGACCATGAAGCCGCCGCCCGCAGTTACCGGCTCGTGTGCGTGGCGGGCGCATGGCAGTTCGTGACGCAGCCGGAATTCGGCCCGTGGTTGAAGGCGCTGGTCGGTGTCAAGGCGCGCCCGCCGCGGCTTTCGCAACCCGGGCTGGAGACGCTGGCCATCATTGCGTATCGCCAGCCGATCACGCGCGCCGAGATCGAACAGATTCGCGGCGTGAGCGTGGATGGCGTGATGCAAACCCTGTTGGAACGCGGGCTGGTGGAACAAAGCGGGCGCGCGGAAGTCATCGGCCGGCCGGCCCTCTACAGCACGACGCCTTTGTTCCTCGAATATTTCGGCCTGCAAAATCTCGATGGCTTGCCGGCGGCGGATGAGTTGCGGCGCATCGTGGTGGAAAAACCACCGGCGCTCGTCACGGCCGATCCCGGGCTGGCGACCACGCCCCCCGAGCAACTGCAAATGCCGGAGGCCGAAGCCACGCCCACCGACACGGCGTCCACGGGCGTTCAACCGCCCGGTTGAGCCGCGTTCGTTTATGCACATTCCCGAGCACCGCAAGGCGATTGACAAGCTGGACGCGCAAATCGTCCGGCTGCTCAACGAGCGCACGCTGCACGTCCTGGCCATCGGCGAGATCAAGCTCAAGGCCGGCGAGGAAATCTACGTACCCGCCCGCGAGCGCGCCGTGCTCCAGCGCATTTGCCGGCTGAACGCGGGGCCGATGACGGATGAGCAACTGCGCGCCGTTTATCGCGAAGTGATGTCCAGCGCGCTGGCGTTGGAGAAGACGCTCACCATCGCCTACCTCGGGCCGGAGGCCACGTTCACCCATCAGGCGGCGATCAAACGCTTCGGTTCCAGCCTCAATTACACGGCGCAGAAAACCATCGCGGACGTTTTTACCGAGGTCAGCAAACACCGCGCCGATTACGGCGTCGTGCCGGTCGAGAATTCCACCGAGGGCGTGGTCACGCACACGCTCGACATGTTTGTGGAGAGTGATTTGAAGATCGTTTCGCAGGTGGTGCTGCGCATCCAACAGTGCCTGATGAGCAACGCCCCGCGGGCGCAGATCCAAAAACTCTACGCCCACCCGCAATCGCTCGCGCAGTGCCGCGGCTGGATTCAAAACCACCTGCCGCGCGTCGAGATCGTGGAGACGTCCTCCAACGCCCGCTCCGCCGAACTCGCCGCCCGGGAGAAAAACACGGCGGCCATCGGCGGCCTGCTGGCGGCCGAGAAATACCAACTGCGCGTGCTCGAACAGGACATTCAGGACAACGCCGCCAATGCCACGCGCTTCCTCGTGCTGGGCCGCCAATGCAGTCCGCCGACGGGCAGCGACCGCACCAGCTTGATGGTGAGCATCAGTGACAAGGTGGGCGCGCTCCATCATGCGCTGGCCGCGTTCCGGCGCTACCGGATCAATCTCACCAAGATCGAAAGCCGCCCGAGCAAGCGAAAAGCGTGGGAGTATTTCTTTTTCATTGATTGCGACGGCCATGTGCAGGATCGCAAGGTCGCCCGGGCCATCACCAAACTGGAACAGGAGTGCAGCTACGTGAAGGTGCTGGGGTCATATCCAAACGCGGAATAAGAAATTAGATTACCCGCCGCCTACGGTTCGACCTCGGGTTAGTTCCTTACACGAAAAATCTGCGGCAATCTTTTTTCCGATTTGAGTTCTCGTGCCGGGTGACCTACTTTCCGCGCCACAAAGCCAAATATGTTTCAATCCGTAACCAGCTTTTTCAGCCGGGCGCAATCCAAGAGCGGCCCGCTCATCCGGGAGCACGCCTCGTCGTACACGCCCCAGCCGGCAACCTCGCGCGGCCCTTCCAGCAACGGCATGACCTTCACCAAGGTTTTCCGTTGGCGCCTGCCGGATGGTCACACGGAAGCCCCGGCGCTGGTGGAAGTGGCCGGATCATTCAACCATTGGCAGAAGATACCGATGACGCGGGACAGCGTGCTGGACGCCTGGCACGTTACCGTCCACCACATCCAAGGCAACCGCACGCACCACTATATGTTGTTCGTGGACGGCCGGCCTGTGCATGACAAGCATTGCGATGGCTTCGCGGTTCCGCATGGCCATCTGGAAGAGCAGAACGCCATGCAGACGGAGCGCGGCCCGCGCGTGTTCATGCTCTTCGGGCAGACGAAGTAAGCTCGTCCGTCGAAGCTTGTTCCCGCCTCCAAGCGGGGCGATTCCGACTGAAGATCGGCATCAAACCAGGAATTCGCTCGTCGCCGATTCTCCCCTTGCCAAGCCCGCGCCCGCTTCCGCATGATGGGTCATGGCAGCACTAAGCAAGAGCCTCGACTCCCAATTCTACCAATCGGCCGACGAATTCTTCCCGGCCCACAAAAGCCTTGGCCTCACTTTCGACGATGTCACCTTGGCCACGCTTTATTCGGAAGTTCTTCCTCGCGACACACAACTCGAAACCCAACTGGCCGCGGGTTTATTGCTGAACATCCCGATCATTTCGGCGGACATGGACACGGTCACGGAATCGCGCATGGCCACCGCCATGGCCCTCAACGGCGGGCTGGGTCTCATCCACTACAACATGCCGGAGCGCCAGCAACTCTCCGAAGTCAGCCGCGTCAAATACCACGTGCCCGGCATGATTCCCGATCCGATCAAGGTCGCGCCCGAACAACTGATCGGCGACGTGACCAAGATGCTGGAAGAGCGGCATTTTGGTTTCAGCACGTTTCCGGTCGTGGATGAAAAAGGACGCCTGGTCGGGCTGCTTTCCGGCCACGTCGTCAAGCCACGCTACGCGAAGCGCAAAGTGTCGGAGGCCATGACGCCGCGCTCGCAAGTGCAGACCATCAACAAGAAAGAACTCGGGAAGGACCCCATCGCGCGGGCGGACAAATTTTTCACCGAGCGCCCGGGCATCCACAAGCTGCTGGTGGTGGACGATGAGGATCATTTGCGCGGGCTGTTCACGATGAACGACGTCGAGCGCATCCAGTTGGAACGCAAGGCGCAGTTCAAGCCGGCGCGCGACGCGCAATTCCGCCTCGTCTGCGGCGCGGCGGTGAGCGCCACGCGCAACGCATTTGGCGAACTGGACCGCGAGCGCATTCTCAATCACGTCGGCGGACTGGTGGAGCGGGGCGTGGATGCTGTGGCCGTTTCGACCGCGCACGGTCACAGCAAGGGCGTTGGGGACACGGTCAAAATGCTGCGTGACGCGTTTCCCGCGTTGCCCATCATCGCCGGCAACGTGACCAGCGCCGCGGGCGTGGAATACCTCGCCGATTGCGGTGCGAATGCGATCAAGGTCGGCCAGGGGCCGGGCTCGATCTGCACGACGCGCATCGTCGCCGGCGTGGGCATTCCGCAACTGACCGCCCTGTACGTCTGCACGCGCGCGGCGGAGAAGAAGCGCGTGACCATCCTCGCCGACGGTGGCATCACGAAATCCGGCGACATCGTCAAAGCCCTGACGATGGCCAACGCCGTGATCTGCGGCGGCATGTTCGCCGGCTGCACCGAGGCCCCGGGCGACGTGCTGGAAATCAGCGGCAAGGTTTACAAACAATACCGCGGCATGGGCAGTCTGGCCGCCATGAAAGCGGGCAGCGCCGCACGTTATGGTCACGAGAAGAACCCGACCCAGAAAGTCGCAGCCGAAGGCATCGAGGCATTGAAGGAAGTCGTCGGTTCGGTGGACCGGGTGCTGGCCCAACTGATCGGCGGGATTCAATCCGGGATGGGCTACCTCGGCGCCGCCAACCTCGAAAAATTACGGGCGCAGGCCCGGTTCATCCGCGTGAGCGCCGCCGGCATGAAGGAAGCCGCGCCGCACGACGTAGTGGAATTGAAGACAGGAAACTGAAGGCGCGCGAATTCTCTCCAGACTGTGTTTGTGTCGCTCCGGATTACAGTTTGCGGTGACTGGTTCAAATCGCACAAATCCCCCAAAAAATTGGCCTTTTTGGCGGGACGCTGCGGAAAACCGGTTTGGCGAGCGTCTGCGCCAATTACACATTCGCTCGATTGGGCCGCTGCGACGATAGATCATTCATGACTGGAATGCGCTTGCCTTCATCGGCTTGCAACGAACGACCATCGCTTTCCGAAATGCGGAATGGCTTCTGCTACCTATTGCGTCTCTGAACCTGGGAACCAATTAGTCTATGAAAAGAATCATACTTCTCACTTTAGCTCTCGCTTGGGCGACAATTTCCGCCTCAGCAGTGCCAATTCTCCTTAACACCACGCCGTTGCCTGGCACCCAACCAGCGAATCAAGGCGACCAAACGGTGGCGGATTGGCTGGACAGCCTTATCCCGGGCGGCGACCAAATCGGCTCGGGTGCAAATGTGCTGGTGGACCCGGGCGATTCCGCTCCCTCCGGCTATCCCACTTTTGGGTCGGGCGTGACTTCGATCTTGCTGCCAGTCGGCGACTATGATTATTTGGTCCTGCACTGGGGTGGATCGGGTGGAGGCGTTGATTACGCCTACGACTTGACTCAGTGTCTGGACGGATCATCTTGGACGTTTAGGGCCGAGGACGGCAGAAACAACGGGTTGTCCTCCTATCGCTTCTACAATCCGAACGGCACAACTCAAGTACCAGATGCCAGCTCCAGCTACGTGCTGCTGACCATTGGACTGAGTTCCCTTGCGTTCATGCGGCGCAAGTTGACCTGAGCGACGACTGTAACATATTACCCACTTTGCCAACCGGCGCCCAATCGGGCGCCGGTTTTGCCATCTTCAGTAGCTGAACCGATTCCGAATTTGTTTGGTGGCCGGGATTCGCCGCCGTAGCATCAGCACGGTCAACAATCATCCAACCATGAAAAGAGTCGTTTTCTCCCTCTTCGCGGCGGCCTTCGCCGTCGCCACCGCGTTCGCCCAATTCCCCGCCTTGCCGGCGATGCCCAGCAGCGCGCCTGGCGCTGACTTCGCGACCTTCGCCCAATTGTTCGGCAAGAATGCCGCCTTCACCGCCCGCTCGGAAGTCAAGGTGCTGGACAAAAACCAGAAGGAAACCATCAGCACCGTCATGGACTTCGCCATGCTGGAAAACAAATTGCGCCTGGAGGTGGACACCGCGGCCACGAAGAACAAGGACCTGCCACCCGGCGCCGCCGAGGGCTTGAAGCAGATGGGCATGGATCAGATTCGTGTCATCATGCGTCCGGACAAACAGAACGTGTACTTCGTTTTCCCCAAGGCCAGCATGTACATCACCATGCCGATGGACAAAAACGATCTGGAGAAGGCGGAGAAATCCACCGTCAAGACCGAGGACCTCGGCAAGGAAACGCTCGATGGCCATCCCTGCGCCAAGAGCAAGATCACCATCACTCCCGCGACGGGCAAGGCTCAGGTGCTCACCGTCTGGAAGGCCAGCGACTTGAAGGATTTCCCGATTCAATCGGTTTCGCAGGAGGGCGGCGACACCATCACGACGCGGTACACCAAAATCCAATTCACCAAGCCCGACGCGAAGGATTTTGAAGCGCCGGCCGGCTTTGAAGAATACAAAGGCATGGCGGAGTTCATGCAGGGGATGATGAAGAAAGCCCTGGGCGGCGCCGAGCCGACGGGCAACTAACCGTGCGTATCACCAATCTCAATCCCGAGACGGACATCGGCGCCAGCGCGTGGCATGTGAACTTGGAGGGCCACGGCCTCCTCATGGATTCCGGTATGCATCCCAAGCGTGAAGGCCGCGCAGGGTTGCCGGTCTTCAAGACGATCGCTGACCAGGAGGTGGATGCCATTGCCGTTTCGCATTGTCATCACGACCACGTCGGCAGCCTGCCGGTGGCGCTGCGGCATTTTCCGAAGGCGCACGTGCTTCTCCCCGAGCAAAGCTACTTCATCATCGAACGCGTCCTGCACAACTCGGTGAACGTGATGACCCGCCAGCGGGATGAACTGGGCATCAAGGAATACCCGCTTTACACGCACGATGAAGTGGATGAAATCGCCCCGGTCTTCCAGGGCTTCCGCTACAATCGCGAGATCGAGTGGGCCTCGTTCGCCAAGACGCGCGCCGGTTTCTCCTCGCCCACGCTCGAGTTCTTCGACGCCGGCCACACGCTCGGTTCGGCGGGGATTCTGTTGCGCGGGCGGAAGGAAACGCTGTTCTACACCGGCGACGTCTGCTTTCACGACCAGACCATTCTGCGCGCGGCGCGCTTCGAGGATGTGAAAGCCGACGTGCTCATCATGGAAACCACGCGCGGCAATCGCGCCACGCCGAAAGGATTCACGCGTGAACGCGAGATCGAGCGCCTGACCGCGGCGATCCAGCGCGCGCTCAAACGCAAAGGCAGTGTGCTGATCCCGTCCTTCGCCCTCGGCCGCACGCAGGAAATCCTCGCGCTCCTCGCCCTGTTGATGCGCGAAGGCCGGCTCAAGGAGCAGCCGATTTACATCGGCGGTCTGGGCCGGGTGTTCACGGAAATTTACGATCTGGAAGCGCACCGCACCCACCGCCAGCACACGGGCATGCAGTTGCACGAGGAACACAACCTCATCGTTCTCGATCCCGGCCAGGTCGAGAAGATGAAGCTCAGCGGCCGCATCTTCGTGCTCACCTCCGGCATGATGAGCGAAAACACCGCCGCCCATGATCTCGCCGTGCGCATGATGGAGGATCCCCGCCAGTCCATCTTCTTCGTCGGCTACGCTGATCCGGAAACACCCGGCGGCCGGCTCAAGGCCAGCAAACCGGGCGAGACGTTCGTGTTCAGCCCGGGCATCGGCCGGGTGACCCACCGCTGCGACGTCCAGGACTTCGACCTCACCGCTCACGCCAACCGCGACGATCTGCTGGACTTCGTCGGGCAGGTATCGCCGCGGGCGGTTCTGCTCGGGCACGGCGATGACAGCGCGCGCCACTGGTTTGAAGACCAGATCCGCACCCGCCATCCGAAGATAAAGATCATCCAGCCGCAGCCGGGTAAAACGGTGGAAGTCTGACGCAGGAACAAATTTCTTTCCGCCGGCGCGACTCTGCGCGAAAACTTCCCCGTGCAAGCGCGCTTCCTTCTCGGCCCCGCCGGCAGCGGCAAGACCTTCCGTTGCCTGGCGGAAATTCGCGCGGCCCTCAAAGCGCAGCCGGCGGGGCCGCCGCTCATCCTGCTCGCGCCGAAACAGGCGACCTTTCAACTCGAACGCCAGTTGCTCGCGGACACTGAACTGCACGGGTTTTCCCGCCTGCGGATTCTCTCGTTCGAGCGCCTCGCCGAGTTCGTGCTGACGGAACTGCGCCTCGGCGCGCCGCCGGCGTTGAGCGAGGAAGGGCGCGTGATGGTTCTGCGCGCGCTGCTGCGGCGGCACGCGGGTCAGCTCCAGCGCTTCGACCAAAGCGCGCGGCGGCCCGGCTTTGCCAAGGAACTCAGTGGCTTGCTGTCCGAATTGCAGAGCCACGGACATTCCCCGGCCCGGCTCGGCAAATTGTCGCAACGCGCCGACCTGCCGGCGGAACTGCGGGCGAAGTTGCACGATCTGGGAATTCTCCTGGGCGCTTATCGCGATTGGCTCGCGGCGCACCAGTTGCAGGACGCAAACCATCTGTTGGAAGCCGCCGCCGCCGCGTTGCCACCCAAAAGCCAGCTTGCCATCGCCGCGCTCTGGATGGACGGCTTCGCCGAGATGACGCCGGCGGAAGTGGATTTGCTGGCGGCGGTGCTACCGTATTGTGAGCGGGCCACCCTGGCGTTTTGCCTGGATCACGAACCGCCCGCCGATGAATCGTGGCTCTCGATCTGGTCGGTGGTGGGAAAATCATTTCGCCGCTGTCGCGAGCAAGTTGCCGCGCTGCTGCACGGCGAACCGGAGCTGGAGTTTTTGCCGCGCGATCCCGCCCGCAGCCGTTTCAGTGGAAATTTGGCGTTGGCCCATCTGGAAGCCGGTTGGGCGAATCCAAAGCCTGCCGGCGGAACGCCCAACGGTTCGCCGCCGCGCCTCTTTGCCTGCGCCAATCCGGCGGCGGAAGCGCTGCTGGCGGCGCGTGAAATCCGGAAGTTCGTCCGGCGCGGTGGCCGGTACCGGGAAGCCGCCGTTTTGGTGCGCGGCCTGGATGGTTATCAGAAGCCGTTGGAGCGGGCGTTTCGCCGCTATGCCATTCCCTGCTTTCTCGACCGCCGGGAAAGCATCACGCATCACCCGCTGGCCGAACTCACGCGCAGCGCGTTGCGCACGGTGGCGTTTGACTGGCCGCACGAGGACTGGTTCGCCGCGTTGAAGGCCGGCTTCGCGCCCGTGGCCGAAACGGAAATTGACCGGCTGGAAAACGAAGCGCTGGCCCGTGGCTGGCGCGGCGCGAAATGGCGCTCGCCCCTGGTGCTCCCGGAGCCGGAAGCGGAACTCGGCGCGGCCTTGGAGCGCTTGCGCCAAAAGCTCCTGCCGCCATTTGGAGCGCTCGCCAACGCGTTTGCCGCCTGTCAGCATCACCCGACCGGTGGAAAATTGGCGGAGATCCTGCGGGACTTCTGGCGCTGGAGCCGGGCCGAGGAAACGCTGGCGGAATGGAGTGAGGCAGCGGCGGCGGCGGTTCATGCCACCGTCTGGGACCAGATGAACGACTGGCTCGACAACCTCGCGCGAGCTTTTCCGGAGACCGCGATGCCATTGCGCGAATGGCTGCCGGTGCTGGAGGCGGGTCTGGCCAATCTGACGGTGGGGGTGATTCCGCCGGCGCTGGATCAGGTGTTGATCGGCGCGATTGACCGCTCGCGCAATCCCGATTTGAAGCTGGCCATCGTGCTCGGCTTGAACGAAGGCGTGTTTCCCGCCGCGCCCGCCGCGCCGCCCATTCTGACGGACGACGACCGGTTTCATCTGGACGGCCGCAAGATCGTCCTCGGTCCGAACCTGCACGACCGGCTGTCACGCGAGCGCTATTACGGTTACATCGCCTGCACGCGGCCGACGGAATTGTTGGTCGCCACCTTCGCGCGCGCGGACGCGGCCGGAAAGAAACTCAACGCGTCGGCCTTCGTCGGGCATTTGCGCCGGTTGTTCCCGGAAATGACCGCAGAGGAATTCGTCGAACGAGACTGGCCGGACGCTGAACACAGTTGCGATTTGATCCCGCCGCTGCTGGACGCCGCCGCCGTCACCGGCAACTGGGCGCAACTGCGAGAACTCGAATCCCTCCAACCATTGACGACGCGCTTGCGGGCGTTGCGCACGGGCGCGGAGAATGAATGTTTGTCCGCCGAACTCGCGGGAAAATTGTACGGGCCGGTATTGAAAACGTCCGTCAGCCGGCTGGAACAATTCGCGGCCTGTCCGTTCCGGTTCTTCGTCCACTCCGGCTTGCGGGCGGAGGAGCGGAAAGTGTACGAACTGGATTTCCGCGAGCAGGGCAGTTTTCAGCACGACGTGTTGCAGGGTTTCCACGAACAGCTCGCGGCCGAGGGCCGGAAGTGGCGGGATGTTTCCCCCGCCGAGGCGCGCGATCGCGTGGGCCGGATTGCGGAGGAATTGCTGGCGCATTATCGCGAAGGGCTGCTCCGCGACTCCGCCCAGACCCGATTCACGGCCCGGGTGCTGACGCGGGCCTTGCAGGATTTCATTGAAGTGATCGTCGGCTGGATGCATACGCGCTATCGCTTCGATCCGGCGGCGGTGGAACTGGATTTCGACGAGCACGGCAGGCTGCCCGCCTGGCGGCTGGAGCTTGGGGACGGACGCGCCTTGCTGTTGCGCGGGCGCATAGACCGGGTGGATTTATTTCGCGCGCCCGGCGCGACGGAAACCTGGTGCGTGGTGATGGACTACAAATCCAGCGGCAAGAAACTCGATCCACTGCTCGTGGAATGTGGCGCGCAACTGCAACTGCTCTCCTACCTGAAAGTGTTGCAACGGTTGCCGGCGGAAAATGCGCTCGGCGTGAAACAGCTGGTGCCCGCGGGAGTGTTCTACGTGAGCCTGCGCGCACCTCCTGCCGGCGGCGACTCGCGCGCCATGTTGCAAACCGCGGAGGCCAGCCGCCAGGAGGCGTACCGGCATACGGGACGGTTCGATCTCGGCGCGCTGCGAATGCTCGACGCCAGCGGCGCGGATCGGGGCGAGCAGTTCAATTACCGGTTGAAGCAGGACGGCACGCCCTACGCCAATTCGACCGAACTCTTGCCACGCGCGGAATTCCAGCGTCAACTGGCGGCCGTCGAGGCGCGGCTGCGGGAAATGGGCGCGCGGATTTTTTCCGGCGAAGCGAAAGTGGACCCGTACCGCAAAGGCGGCGAGACGCCGTGTGAGTTTTGTGACTACGCGCCGGTTTGCCGGATTGACCCGTGGACGCACGAGTATCGGCTGCTGAAGAAGGCGGAGGCGGAGGCCGGCTGACGGCACGGAAGCCGGCGGAATTCTGCTTTGGGGAAGGGCTGGAGATCACCGCGCCGCGAGCGGGCGCGCGCGAGCAGCGCCGGGGTCAGTGCGACTTGCCGGACTTGTCGTCGCTTGGCGCTTCCTTGTCTTTGGTGAGCCACCAAACGATCAGGGCCGGGCCAAAACAAAGCGCCACGCCGATGGGCATTGCGAAAATACTCCAGAACTTGTCCATAACGAGGTGCGAACCATACCAAGGCCGGACGACCTGTAAAGCGTGAAAGCGCTGGACTGCGACCGCAAACTGGCGCGCTTCCTCTGGCATCGGCTCAAGTTCGACCCGAACTCCGAAATCGAGGCCGGACCAACCTGCGAACCGGTGTCCGCCCCCCCGGAGTGCGCCCGTCCCCGGGCGCAGCAACGCACCGCTACCGGGCCTGCACGAAAAATTCCCACGCCAGCCGCTCGCTCCCTCTTGCTGCGCCCGGGACGGGCGCACTCCAATCGCCTCCCGGCCCACACTCGTACGATTTCTACTCCGGAGATCGGGTTCAAAACGCCGTTCAACCCGGAAGTGTTCGCCAAAGAAGAGGCGAAATTGAAACGCAAGAAGCTGGCCCCCCCTCCAAAACCTTACGGCGTCCCTGAACTACCAACTCATGCCCCAACCATGAAGACCAACAATTTTCACAGCTAGTTTCTCAGGATGCCAATAAATCGTCGCAACAGAATCATCTCTCAAGAGCATACGATTGCAACGGTGCGGGGAACTTCATAGGACGGCCGTATAAGGCATTCACGTAAAGCTGCGAAGGCACTGACTCGTCCCGCTTCCAGTAAACACCGCCGTCGTAATTGTAACGCGAACCAAAAAGCTGATCTCTCACTGAAACCTTCTCTGGTGCATGGAAATAAAACCCCTGCTTGTCCTCCCGAACCGGTAGATAACGACCGGCGGGAAAAACCATATCGCTCGCTGAGTCTCCGACAGAAAAGCTCTCCGCGAAGGAAATGGCCGTCGCAGGCGGCGTTGAGCTAGTGTGGTGAGCGATTAGTTCGTGCAAGAAGTACCGCGACCTGCGAATGTGGGGCATGAGCACTGGTCGCCCCTTGAAACCATTGATTTTGCAGTCCGAAGCAC
>WBZT01000267.1_pt1 | contig 44305 bp, 22 predicted proteins | sample 5204241 | NCBI WGS metagenome assembly WBZT01 (sample SAMN12344358, study PRJNA552823) | activated sludge metagenome | biome: Activated sludge suspended growth; feature: Nitrification reactor; material: Wastewater; isolation source: activated sludge from nitrification reactor of wastewater... | reverse complement strand
GCATTATACTTGCGCCGGTTCAGCCCCACGGAAGAAACCGCCAGCGCCTCTCGCCCCTGCGCGACTACCCCAATCCTTCCCAAACCTCCCAGTTCCAACTCGCCCAAAATGAGAACTGCTGCAGGATTCGGATTGCCACCGGCCTTGATTCACTTAGCCTCCGACTTCGTGAAAACCCATGCCCTGGTCGCCCTGCTCCTCTCGTTCGGTGCCACCGCCGTCTTCGCGCAGCGCGATTATTCCAAGGTGGAAATCACCGCCACCCCGGTCGCCAAGAACATCTACATGCTGCAAGGCGCGGGCGGCAACATCGGCGCACTTATCGGGCCGGAAGGGAATTTGATCGTGGACGACCAGTTTGCGCCGCTCGCACCGAAGATTGACGCCGCGCTGCAAAAGTTGAACCCGGGCAAGCTCAAGTTCGTGCTCAACACGCATCATCACGGCGATCACACGGGCGGCAACGCCACCTTCGGCGCCAAGGACGCGTTGATCATCGCGCAGAGCAACGTCCGCAAGCGCCTCGCCGCCGAAGCCGAGCCGAAAAAGGAAGGACTGCCGGTCATCACGTTCGAGCAAGCCGCTTCCGTCCACTTCAACGGCGAGGAAATCCAGTTGCTCCACCACGGCCCGGGCCACACCGATGGCGACAGCGTCATTTCTTTCATCGGCGCGAATGTTGTCCATCTGGGCGACCAGTTCTTCAACGGCGGCTTCCCGTTCATTGACCTGAAAAGCGGCGGTAGCGTGGCAGGCTACATCAAGACCGTCGCCACGGTGCTGGAGAGAATTCCCGCCGACGCGAAGCTCATTCCCGGCCACGGCCCATTGGGCACGGTGGACGACTTGAAAAGCTTTCACGCGATGCTGACGGAGACCAGCGACATCGTCAAAGCGGGCATCGCCGCCGGCAAATCGCTCGCCGAACTCAAGGCCGCGGGCTTGCCGGAAAAGTTCAAGAGCTTCGGCACCGGCTTCATCAACACGGACCGCTGGATCGAAACCCTCTACAACGACACCACGAAGAAATCATGAAAGCACCCACGCTCCTCCTCGCGGTCGCCGCCCTCGCCCCCGCCCTCGCCCCCGCCGTTGCCCGCGCCGATTGGCCGGAATTTCGCGGGCCGACAGGCGATGGCTACGTCAACCGCCAACCCGCCGGCCTCCCGCTGCATTGGAGCGAAACGAACAACATCAAATGGAAAACCGCGATTCCCGAGCGCGGCTGGTCCACGCCCGTGGTGCTGGGCGACCAGATCTGGCTCACCACCGCGACGATTGCCGGCAATGATTACTTCGCCGTCTGCCTGGACAAGGAGAGCGGAAAGATTTTGTTCAACGAAAAAGTTTTCCACACCGACACGCCTGAACCGCTCGGTAACGGCGCCTCGATGAACTGTTACGCAACGCCCTCGCCGGTGCTCGAGCCCGGGCGCGTTTATGTTCACTTCGGCAGCCCGGGCACGGCGTGCCTCGATACGAAGACAGGCAAAGTTCTTTGGAAACGCGACGACCTGCCCTGCCGGCATTATCGCGGCGCCTCGTCGTCGCCGGTGGCGTTTGAGAATCTGCTGATCCTCACCTTCGATGGCGCGGATCGCCAATACCTGGCCGCGCTCGACAAGCAAACCGGCGCCACCGTCTGGAAGACGAATCGCTCCGTGGCCTGGAACGACGAGAACGCACCCGGCCCGTACGCCAAGGACGGCGACTTGCGCAAAGCCCACGGCACGCCGTTGGTCGCCACCGTCAATGGCAAACCGCAATTGTTCAGCGCCGGCGCCAAAGCGGCCTACGGTTACGATCCCCGCACGGGCGACGAACTCTGGCGCGTGGAGTACAACGATTTTTCCACCGCGCCTCGGCCGCTCTTCGCCAACGGGCTCGCCTACCTGGTCACCGGCACTTCCAAGCGCGAGTTGTGGGCGGTCAAGCCGGATGGCCACGGAGTCGTCACCGACACGCATGTCGTGTGGAAACTCAACAGCCGCGTACCCCGCTACGCTTCGCCGCTGCTCGTGGACGGCTTGATCTATCTCGCGGCGGAGGAAAGCTTCCTCTCCGCCGTTGAGGCGGGCACGGGTCAGGTCGTGTGGACCGAGCGCGTGGGCGGGAAGTTCGCCGCCTCGCCCGTCTGCGCGGATGGACGGCTTTATTTCTTCAGCCAGGAAGGCGTCACCACCGTGGTCAAACCCGGTCGCGCGCTCGAAGTGCTCGCGACGAACACGCTGGACGGCGGCTTCATGGCTTCGCCCGCCGCCGATGGCAAGGCGTTTTACCTGCGAACGAAAACCCATCTCTATCGGGTCGAATCGCCTGCACCGAAGAACAAGTCATGACCTGACAGACGATGCGGTAGCTCCGCTTACGGCAACGTCGAACAGTGAAGCGGCCAGAAGGCCGCGCTCCGGGAAAGCGCCGGAGGCGCGGCATAGTTGTAAAACGGCGTTCAACAAGATCACAAAGCCCCGTCAGGGCGGCATGGGCGGAAGATGTCGCTCCTGACGGAGCTGGGAAATTTCTGCGACGGGTTTCTACAAAGATGGCGCGCCTACGGCGCTAGGGATTGCTGAAAGATTTGTTTGCGGTGGTGTTCAAGGTAAGGGCGGTGATCTTCAGTCAAACCACTAACCTTTACCGACACGTTCAAACCAACTTTCAACAGCCGTTCCCTGTATGGTTCCGAAACCAGAATTGTGCCATCGTCTGCGAATGAAATGTATCCGAGGTCAAAGGCACGGTGATAAAGCAACGACAACGCGATGCCGTTATCCGGGTTGATGCGGTCAAAATTTGACGCGACTTGCCACGGTCTAATATGGGCAGCCGTCACCAAGATGTCCGCTCCTGTGGCCGCACAGCGACCTTGCCAACGTTCGAGAACCAGTCGACGAAAGCGGTGTTGTCCAAGTCGCACCGAGATTTCTGACCGCTTGCTTGTCGCATCGAGGCGGGCTTCCTGGATAATTGTCAGCAACGGGCTTTCGGTGCCTTTCTCAATGCTTTCACGCAACTCTGCTATGATGTCGTCGTATTCTCCAACTAAGCTCTTGATGTCTTGGTGGTCTTCATCTGTTTGCGCAATAGCCTCGAATTCCAATGTTGCATCGCGCCGAGCCTGAACTGCCATCATCAACGCACGAGCATCCCCATGCTTTACGATTGAGTAAGCAGCGGTTCGCGGTTTTTTGCTTCCATGTGTCGGATGCGGGCACGTCATCTGCCAACTGCGATGGATAGTTCCGCTTGGTAATTTTGTCTCCGCGTAATTGACGCCAATGATTCCAGTCCGATTGTTTTTCTGAAGTTGCCGTCTCAAAATTGGCCGTGAAGGCCGAAGGTGTGGATTCTTTTCAAAGAAACTATTTCGATACTCGCGCGCTTCTTGCAATGAAACGTCCGAATGCCGCCCGGCATCGGCAAAGCTCTTGGTGTGGTAATCTGGGGTGCGTTCGCCGACTCTAAACTGCCAAGCATTTTCAGTCCGATAGAGGTATTGAATGTCGAGCTGCTCTTTCTCGGCTGAGGTCATTGCAAGGCAGACTTAGGCGATTCACTTCTTCCTCTGCACCTTCGCCGCGACTTTCAACCGCAGCGCGTTGAGCCGGATGAAGCCGGTGGCGTCGTCCTGGTTGTAGGCCTTCGTCGGGTCGGCTTCCATCGTGGCGATGTGCGGATTGTAGAGGCTCACCGGGCTCTTGCGGCCCGCGATCATGATGTTGCCCTTGTAAAGTTTCACGCGCACTGTGCCGCGCACGTTCTTCTGGGACTCCTCGACGAGCGATTGCAACGCCAGCCGCTCTGGCGAATACCAGTAGCCGTAATACACCAACTCCGCGTAGCGCGGGATGAGTGAATCGCGCAGGTGCATGACCTCGCGGTCCATCGTGAGCGATTCCATCTGCCGATGCGCAAAATGCAGGATCGCGCCGCCGGGCGTCTCATACACGCCGCGCGATTTCATCCCCACGTAACGATTCTCCACCATGTCCACGCGCCCGACGCCATGTTTGCCGCCAAGTTTGTTCAAAGTCTTCATCACGCCGAGCGGCGAAAGTTTCTTGCCGTTCACGGCCACACAATTGCCTTTCGCAAACTCCAGCGTCACAAACTCCGGCTTGTCCGGCGCGTCTTCGGGGAATACCGAGAGCGTGGTGAAGGAGCCGCGGAATTTCCTGTCGCTCGCGTCCATCCACGGGTCTTCGAGAATGCCCGCCTCGTAGGAGATGTGCAGGAGGTTGCGGTCCATCGAGAACGGCTTCTTGGCACTAGCCTGGACGGGGATCTTCTTCTTGTCGCAATACGCGATCATCTCGGCGCGGCCGGGAAATTCGTCGCGATACCGCGCGTCGCGCCACGGAGCGATGACCTGCAAATCCGGCGCGAGCGCGGCGGCGGTGAGTTCGAAGCGCACCTGGTCGTTGCCCTTGCCGGTCGCGCCGTGCGCGATGGCGTCGGCCTTTTCCTTCTTGGCGATCTCGACCATGCGCTTGGCGATGAGCGGTCGCGCGATGCTGGTGCCGAGGAAGTATTGGCCCTCGTAAATCGCGCCGGCGCGGATCATCGGGAAGATGAAGTCGCGCGCGAATTCCTCCTGAAGGTCATCAATGTAAATCTTCGCCGCGCCGGTGCTGCGGGCTTTCTTTTCGAGGCCGTGCAGCTCCTCCTCCTGCCCGATGTCGGCGCAGAAGGCGATCATTTCGGCGTTGTACTTTTCTTTGATCCAGGAAAGAAGCACCGAGGTGTCCAATCCGCCCGAGTAAGCGAGAACAATTTTCATGGGGACAGATTAAACAGGCAAAGCGGCGGCTACGCAAAGTGGAAATCGCATTCCACCCACGCCAACGTCGAGGTCATCAGTTTCATCTGGCGATGACTAAAGATCAGAACGGTCGTAATCGATAATAACGCATCGGGTCCACCGAAGTATTCGTCACGACGTTTTGTCCGCCAACCACCACGGCTGTCTCCGCCACCGGCTCCCAAGTGGGATCGACCGTCAGTTCGGCGGTAGATTCGAGGAAGTAGTTCGTCGCACTCGCTGGCCAGGTGAGCACGCTTGCCACGGCGGTAAGCTGGTTGGTGATGATGCCGGGCGCATTGGTGGAAATGGTGTTGGGGTCCAAGATTTGGACCAATGATGCCGCGTGGTGGATCAGGCTCAAGGTGGGAATCGGTGGATTGAGGAACGCTGGGGCGATCAAAGTCGTGATCACCCCATTGGTTTGCAAATCATGGTCGCCGCGCTGGCCATCGCGGAAGGTCAGAATGAACTGGTCCAGTCCCAACTGGACACCAGTGCCGCCGTCAAATTGGAACTCGTACCAATGGGGCTGCGAATTATCCGGCGTTGGTCCGTAAGCGAACACGGTGCTGAGGTTGACCACGACGTGAAACAGATTGGTGACAGTGATGGCCGCTCCGGCGGCAAATCCGGTGACGCCCAAGTTAATCACGCCAACTGGAAAGCTGTAGCCGGATGGCAAACCATCCACGCCGGGCGGACCGCCGGGCGCTACATTCACCAGCGTGTTGTTGCTGGCAGCGGCCAGCGTGATCCAACGGCCCGTGATGCTGGGGAATGAGCAGATGTTTGGTTGTTGGGAATCAGGGATGCCGTCGCCGTCGCCGTCGCCAAGGAAAACGGGACCGCCAGTGATTGGCCCGCGGCCGGCCAGGTTGGTGTGCAACGGGGGCGGAGCGTTGTCCTGCACTTCTTTGCTGACGCCCGAAGGCGTGGGCGTCGGGCCTTGGATCAATACAGCGGCGGAAAACTCGGAGGTGTTGCCGTTGGTCGCAATCGTGGTGGCGGTGAGGAATTCGCCGGGTTCAACTGAATGATTCGTCTGGAAAAATATCGTGGCGAAACCATGGGCATCCGTCTGGACCGAGGCGGCGCCGAGGTAACGCTCGCCTTCGCCGTAGCCGCTGGGATTCGCCTTGGCACTGGCGAAGAACTGTATCTCGTAAGGCGCGATGTTCGACGCGGTGTTGAGCGTGGCGTGCGCGACGATGCCGGTCAGGCCGCCCACCGGCGGCAGTTGTTTAGCGTCGATGATGGGATAATTCAACAACGTGTTCGCGCCGGAGTCCACGTCGCCGGCATCGTTAGGTGTCGGTTTGTTTCCTGACTTCAAACTGATGCCCAAGCCGGTGTCGCCGTAGATTTGGTTGGCATCTATCAGGTTCTCGGTGCTGTTTTTCAGAAAGATGCCGCCCTGCGAGGTGAGCTTGTAACCGATGGGCGCGTCAAACTCGCCGCCCGAGCCGGTGCCGTGAATCGAATTGCCGGTGATTTGATTGGCGCTGCTGGTGGTGACGAAAACTCCGAGTTCGCGATTGTGATGGATGTCGTTGGACTCGACGGTCACATGCGAGGCGTTCGACAGGACCACGCCGTGATGCCGCGAATACGCCACTTCATTTTCGTAAACCACCCCGCCAATACCGCTGACTTGAATCCCCGTATCGTTAGAAAAGAGGGATTGCAGCGGATTGACGCCGACGGTGTTGCCCGACACTTCGTTGTAACTATTCGTAGTGGTGCCCTCGATCGCGATGCCGCGCCTTTGGCCCGCAACGAAGTTCGCGGATGATTTGTAAGCGCCACCCACCAGATTGCCGGCCGCCTGATGCACCACGATGCCATCTTGGTGGTAGTTGGCGAATATGCCGACGCCGTCAATATCGAGGCCGATTTTGTTTCCGGAGATGGTGTTGTAGTAAGTGTACCCGTTGTAAACGCCGACTTGTTCCCAGTTCAGGGCGATGGTATTGGCGCTGCCAGGGTGCCTGCCGCCGATGTAGTTGTATGCCGCGCCGCCGCCAATCACCACGCCAGACTGCGGATAAAGATTCATGTCGCTGGTGCTATCCGCTGGTAGCTGCGGTGGCTGTCGCCCCGAGGGGTCGAGGCCGATGATGTTGCCCTCAATCCAATTGTCATAGGCCCACCCCCCGTAAATCAGAACCCCCGGTGGACAGGACTGATTTTTGGCCGGCCCATGATACACGTGCGATCCGTAGAGAATCCCGCCGCTGCCGGAAATGACATTGGCCTTGTCGGGCGAGTCACCGCCAATCAAGTTGTACGGGCCCAAAACCGCAATGCCCGCGCCGGTCGGCTTATAGCCGTTGGTATTGTAGCCATAGCAGCCATTGGCTGCCGGTGCCGTTCCGCCGGCAGACAGCCCGATGTGACAACCCTGGACGTAATTGTAGTAGGAGTTTTCGTCGAGCAAGATGCCGCACACAGGAAACCAGTTGATCACCAGCCCCCGCAGTTCGCAGTTGGTCGCCGAAATATAAAAACCACACTCCGCCGTCTGCCGGAGTGTGAGCAAATCATCCGGGTAGTGCTGGCAGAACACCGGCACGCGACCCGGCCGCAGGAAGTAGCCGGACACTTCAATGTGTGGCAATGGATCGGCGGGATTCTGCGTGTGGCCGTCGATCGTGACCGAATCACGAATGAGGGGCAGTTTCGACATCGGAAAGATGCGAGGGGTACCGCCGTAGTAAAAAGGATCGTCCGCGGGAATCTGGAATTTGATGACATCCTTGCCAGGGTGTTTGTTGGCGAACTGCAACGCCGCGCGCAGCGTGACTTCGGGGGAGCCGTCCTTGATCTTGCCACCCGTGTTGGGGCAGCAGTCATCCGGGTCCAGGTCCGGCAGATCACCGGTGGAATTGACGATGATTTCCAAGGCCGATTCGGTGACGGCCCGCACCGCGTCCAGCATGGTGGCGGGATTATTAGTGTCGAGCAGAGTGAGGGCGATGCTTTTGGTCTCCCCGAGCGGCGCGTTGGTGGGGGTCACTTTCACCGTGACGAGATAAGTATCATTCGTGGCCAGGGGCGGAAACGTTGAGCCGGCGGCGGTGCGTACCTGGGCGGAAATATCCTGGCCGTTCCAGAGGTACTGAATCTTCCAGCCGGTATTCGTACCTTCCGCAGCGGTCAGCCGAAACACGGCGGTGTTGGCGCCGTCGTTCTGGATTTGCACCTGAAATTGCGAGAGTTCGTTATGCGACACGGCGTTCGTGCGAATCTGCGCGCCGGCGGCGTTGGTTTGGTAAACATTGTCCAACCCGTAGTGGTGACTGGACTCGATGTCGCGCTTGATCAACAGATCGCCCACCGGCATCACTTTAATCGTGAGGTTGGTGGTCTGCTCGCTGACGATCTGATTGGTGGCGGTGATCGAGATGGTGGTGGTCAGTTTGGCGATTCCGTTAGCGCTCGGTGTGACCGGGACAGTGTAGGATTTTTGTGGACTCTGGAGCGTCAAAGTAAACGGCGATGGCGCGGAAACCGGCCCGATCTGGAGGACGTTCGTATTATCAGTCGTCAAAATCCCGTTGGGGAAGCTGATCGTTTGCGGGCCATCTTCACTCGATTTGACGGTGATCGTCGCCTCGAATGTCTGGCCGGAGAGGTAATTCGTTTTGGGCGCCGTGAGTTCGATTTTGACCCCGTGCTGTTTGAGTAGAACCCATTGAAGAGTGCCGGACGAATCGGACGGGTAATAGGTTGGGAACGGGCTGACAAATCCGTTGACCTTCGTGCCCGGGTCCGCGCCAGAACTCCTATACGTCCCCTGCTCTCCAATCGGAACGCTCGCCCCGATAGTTTTCATGTAGAAGAGCCCCCCTTCGGTCCACGAGCCGGGGCTATTATAGCGCATCGTTTCATCCGCGAATGGCAATGGATTGATGTCCGTCGTGACGGGCGTGGGCTCGCCCCCCGTTGCCGGTATCGTCACGAGGTTTGCTTCCACCCAATAATATCGCCCCGGCAAAACTCCAGGGGTGCTCGGGCCTGGGTAGTTGTAATATCGCCACACACTTTTCCGGGCGGCAATGCGCTGGCCATCCGGGGACCAGACGGGACGCTCGAGCGAGACTCGCTCGGTGACAATCGTGGTATAGGTGGTGTGGTCGACGACGAACTTTTCCGTCTGCACCGAGTTAAAGCTGGGCGTGGTCAACGGGGTCAGGACTCCGCTGGCAAGATCCACGGCATAGATGGTCGAAAGCGTCCGGTAGCTGGGGCAGTCTTGATAAAACAATTCGCAACCGCCTTCCGGCACCGTCAGGCCACCGGTGAATGCGATTTTTTTGCCGTCCGGCGACCACGACGGGCGGTGATAGTTGAAGACGTTTGAGACGGCCGTTTGCAACACCGTCCCCGCCGGCGAAATGATGCGCAGAGACTTTTGATTGTAAAAAAAGGCGATGCGATCGCCTTGGGGCGACCACGCGGGATAGGCCGCCAGCGTGCTGAGCAATTGGGGATTCTGACCTTTGACATTCGTCAGGTAGAGGTTGTTCTGGTAGATGTAAACCACCAGTTTTCCGTTGGGTGAAACATTCGCCTGGCCCACGTTCTGAAACCACCAGCGCCACGTATTGGTCGCCAGACTCCAGATCGCCGTCCCGCCGTTGGTGGTGCCCGTCTGGTCGCCGCGTACGTCAAGAAAAAGGACCGGCTCTTCTTGTGCGACCGCGCTTCCTTGCTGGTACCCGAGTATCAGAATGACCAGAAATGAAATCAGAACCGCCCGAACTTGGAGCAGGGATTTTTGTTTCATAAGAAATATTTCAGTAGGCTGTTCAGCGCGGATTCATAGCTTCGAGCCACTGCGTTAGGGCCGACGTTCTGAGGCATCTCCAATCCGTGAAGTGAGGCGGGCCAGCCGGGGAACAACAGATCCGCCACTGAAGATGATTCCTCTCCTCCCAGTTTGAGAATTTAGAGTTCACAAACCTGGAAGCATTTGAATCGCCACAAGGCAAAATGCTTCTCACAGCACAATCCTTTCGAGGTAGTGCCGAAATAGTCGCTGAACGCCACGGGGTGTTAAAGGAGAATCTAAATCACGACGATCACTGGAAGACCGGATAGAACGGTGAAATTGCAGCTTGAAACCAACCGCTGCCGCCCTAGCCTGTCAACGTCAAACTATTTCACCCGATGCCCGGATGCCGGATACGCCCATGAACCCCGCCGATCTATTCGCTGATGCTGCCGACGCGGTCAATTTATCGCCCGGCGCGGCTTTGTTTCACGAGGGGGACGCGGGGAGCGAGATGTTCATCCTCATTCAAGGCATAGTGGACATCGTGGTGGGGGGCAACACGGTGGAGACCGCGATGCGCGGCGCGCTGATCGGAGAAATGGCCTTGATCGAACAGGCGCCCCGCGCGGCCACGGTCATTGCCAAAACGGCCTGCCGCCTGGCCCGCGTTGACCAGCGGCGCTTCCTCTCTCTGATTCAGGAGAATCCCGAATTTGCCGCACACGTGATGAAGGTGCTCGTGGACCGCCTGCGCGAAATGAACCGGCGACTGAGTCAGGCGGCATAGATGCGAAGAATGGGGGGCGGAACTGGGCGGCGGGCGTAAAGGTTCACCACGCCGACGAAATCGAATCGCGGTTCGCACCGTCGGCGTGGTGACCATTGCCACCAGCGACCAGCGCAAGCGGCAAAAGCCTGTGCCAAGCTATCGGTTCAACCGGCGGTGGCTTGAGGAAATTATCCCGCTTGCGACCAGCTTGCTTGCCTGATCTTCAAGGCGCGAAGCCGAAGCTGAGTTTCACGGCGGAATACTCCGGATGGATTTTGCCTTCGCGAGTGCGAATGGTGAGCGGCGGCTCGGTCCAAGTCTGACCGCGAAACCATTCGGGCAAATCCGCCGCGCGCGTCAGGCCAAACAAACCAATCATCGGCGGCTCGCCCTCGCGGAAAATCACCGGTCGTTGGCGAACAATGGAAAGGCCGGCCGCTTTGGCCGCTTCGTGGACGCGCGCGAGTTGGGCCGCAGGCTCGATCTGGAAGACGCACGCAAAGAAGCCGCCCGGCGCAAGATGCTTGGCGGCGGCATTGCAATAGTCGGCAACGGAGCCGCGCACCTCGAATCGGCACGCGACTTTTTGCGGATGCTCGCTCTGGATGCCTGCGTCCAACGACCAATACGGCGGGCTGCCGGTAATCAGGTCAAACTTCTCGTCGTCACGAATGACGGCGGGCTCCCGAAAATCCCCAGTGCGAATTTCGTAGCGATCGGTGAGGCCGTTGTAGCACGCAGATTTTTCCGCGAGCGCGACGCTGGCTTCCTGCGCCTCGACCGTCACGAAACGCGCGCCGGGCAACCGCCACGCGCAAATCATTCCCACCGAGCCGATGCCGCTGCCGAGATCGAGCACCGTGCTTGCCGTTGGACACCAACTCGTGCCGTACCACGCGGTTAGGATGTCGTCGGTGGAAAAGCGATGGCCTTCCTTGAGTTGAAAGATTCGAAAGCGTCCACTGATGGCGTCGAGAGTTTCATGATCTTCTACCTGGCCGCATGCGGTCAGCCCCGGCGGGATTGGCCCGGGTTTCGCCCAGCCTTTGAAATGTGAATCCTGCGGCGTGGAAATCATCTTACTTCTGCGCCCGTTCGAGTTTCTGATCATCCCAGGAAGCCGGATCGTCGAGCGATTCCAGATGGGTGAACACGGTCGTCTGCGGCAGCGCCTCACGAATGTCCGCCTCGATTCGTTCGAGCAACTCGTGTCCGCGATGCACCGTCCAGTCGCCGGGCACGAGCACGTGGACGGAAACGAATTTGCGCGCGCCCGATTGCCGCGTGCGGAGCGCGTGAAACTGCACGCCGCCTTTTTCGTAAGCCTCGAGAATCTTCTTCACTGCCGCCACGTCCTCGGGTTTCAACGCAGCATCCATCAGTCCGGAGATGGAGCGGCGCACGATGCTCGTGCCGGTCCAGCAAATATTCGCCGCCACGAGCAACGCCACAATGGGATCGAGCCAGTTCCAGTGCGTGAATGCCACCAAGCCGACCCCGACCAGCACGCCCACACTCGTCCAGACATCGGTGAGGAGATGATGCGCGTTTGCCTCGAGCGTGATGGAGTTGTGCTTCCGGCCCACGCGCAACAAGACGAGCGCGACCAGCAGATTGACGACCGCCGCCGCCGAGGAAACGAGCACGCCCAGCCCAATGGCTTCGAGTGCCTTTGGATGAATCAAACGCGGCACCGCAGCAATGCCGATGCTTAACGCCGCTACGAGTATCAAGCCGCCTTCAAGGCCGCTGGAAAAATATTCTGCTTTGCTGTGGCCGTACGCGTGGTCCTCGTCGGCCGGTCGTTCGGCAACTTTCAACATCGCCAGCGCCATCAATCCGCCGACGAGATTCACGATCGATTCGACAGCGTCAGACAGCAAACCCACCGAGCCGGTGATGAGATACGCGCCGGTCTTCAGCCCAATGGTCACCACGGCTGCTCCGATGGAGAGCCAGGCAAATCGGGTGAGGGACGCGGATTGCACGTTGGGTGGATTAGACACGAACGGCGGACGTACGCCAAGCCTGCCCGAGCTTTACTCTTAATCGTAATCATATTCTTAATCTCCTTCCGGTCGGAGGATTAAGATTAAGAAGAAGATAAAGATTATGAGCCGCACGCTGAAGGATGGCGAAGCGGAGCACCGAAATAATTGTTTTCCAAACCGGGCGCACCTCGTTTACACCAAGCGCACCGATGGCTGATGGCAAACAAAGCGATCCGCAAACCTCCACCACGGCGCCAAAACGAAGGCCGCTCTGGAAACGCCTCTTGAAGTTTGCGCTGTGGAGCGCGCTCAGTTTGATCGTGCTGGTCTCGGCAGTGATCGGCGGGTTGTTCTGGAAACATCGCAGCATCGTTGGCGTGAGGCCGGGGGAATTGCAGACGAGCGTGAAACCCGGCGAACTCGGGCGTTGGGTGAATCCCTTTGTCGGCACCGGCGGTTTTCCGTGGGTTTGCGGCAATAACTTTCCCGGCGCGATGGTGCCGCTCGGCATGGTGCGGCTCGGACCGGAAACGGTTTCGTGGCTCGGCCACAAACGCGCGCTCAACTCCTCCGGCTATTTCTACAGCGACGATCTAATCCTCGGCTTCAGTCACACGCGGCTCAACGGCACGGGCGCGACGGATGGCGGACATTTTCTGGTCATGCCCGCGCGGGCGACGATTGACCCAAAAAAATTCCGTGCCGGGCAAACGACGAAGTTCTCGCACAGTCAGGAAATCGCCTCGCCCGGTTACTACGCGGTACGGTTGCCCCAGCTCGACACGCTCGTGGAACTCACCGCCACGGCGCGCGTGGGTTTGCATCGCTATACCTTCAACTCCGGCAAGCCGCCGCATCTGATCCTCGATGTGGCCAATGCGCTCGGCGGCAAACGCAGTCGCGAAGCGGAAGTGCGCGTCCTGCCAGACGCCAGCGAATTGGAAGGCGCGGTGCGCACGTTTGGTTCATTCGCCGGTCGTTACGGTGGGTTGAAAGTTTATTTCGTCGCCCGGTTCGATCAGCCGTTTGCCAGCTACGGCACGTGGAGCGACGGCACTTTCACCGCGAATCAGACGAACGCGACGAGTGATCGAGTCGGCGCGGACTTGAGCTTTGCGGCGAGTTCAAAGCCAACGGTCGTCACCTTGAAGCTGGCAATTTCCCATGTCAGCATCGCGAATGCTCGCGCCAATCTCGAGACCGAAGCCGCCAACCTCGGTTTCGATCAAGCCGTCGCCGCCGCGCAGCAAGCCTGGGAGAACCAACTCACGTTGGTCAAAATTCAAGGCGGCACGGAGACGCAGCGCCGGATTTTCTACACCGCGCTCTTCCGTGTGTTTCAAATGCCGACGTTGTTCAGCGACCTGAATGGCGAATACATCGGCTTCGACCGGAAGGTGCATCGTGCAGACGGTTTTCGTTACTTCACCGACTTCTCGCTGTGGGACACGTTTCGCACCACGCATCCGCTCTACACTTTGATCGCGCCGGACGACCAGCGTGACTTCATTGCGTCGCTCCTGAAAATGCTCGAACAAGGCGGCTGGCTGCCGCGCTGGCCTTCCGGCCACGGCTACTCGAATTCCATGCTCGGCACGCCGGCGGACATCGTGATCGCAGAGGCATATCTGAAAGGCATCCGCGGCTTTGATGTAGAGCAGGCCTACGCAGCGATGCGCCGCACGGCACTCGAACCCACGCCGCCCGGCGCGGCTTTCTCGGGGCGCGAAGGCGTGGCGGATTACATCAAGTTTGGTTACTGCCCCAACGATCGCATGGAGGAAAGCGTCGCCCGCACGCTGGAGTTTGCCTGGGCGGATCAAGCTATAGCAGGGTTCGCCGAAGCGCTTGGCAAGCGCGAGGATGCGGAATTGTTCCGCTCGCATGCGCGCTTTTACACCAACCTCTGGAATCCGGAGACGCAGCACTTTCAACCGCGCGAAGCGCAGGGGAAATTTTTCGAGCCCTTCAAACCGCTGCTGTTGACCTATTTTGATCGGAAGGGCGAGTTCACCAAAGGCTACGTGGAAGGCAGCGCCCTGCAATGGCGCTGGGGAGCGCCGCACGATGCAGTAGGCATGATTTCGTTGTTCAAGAATCGCGACTACTTCGTAACCGAGCTGAATGATTTCTTCGCCAAATCCGATCCCGCAATGGGTCGCTGGAATCCTGGGTCGTATTACTGGCACGGTAACCAGCCGGACATCCACGCCGCGTTCCTTTTCAACGCCGCCGGTCGCCCGGACCTAACCCAGAAATGGTCGCGCTGGGTTTTGGAGAACAAATACAGTGATAGCTACGACGGCCTCGACGGCAATGACGACGGCGGCACGCTCTCCGCCTGGTATGTGTTTGCGGCGCTCGGGCTCTATCCCATCGCCGGCACGGACCGCTACGAACTCACCGCGCCGCTGTTCGAGAAAGCCGAGGTCAAGCTGAAGGACAAGTCCTTGATCATCATGGCGACGAACTGGGCGACGGATCGTGCGTTCGTCCAAAAGGTCTGGCTGAACGACACGCCGTTGGATCGAACCTGGCTGCGCCACGCTGAAATCGCCAACGGCGGTGTCTTGCGCTTCGAGATGGGCGCGCAGCTGCCGCAGCCCTGACCCGAGGAGGCAGGGGAATGATGGTCAAGGCAATGGAGCTCATTCCATTCACCATTCCCTTGCCGATTATTCCGCTGCCTCTTGCTTTCCATTCCAGCATTAGTTCCAGGCGATTCTGATTCGCAAGGTTGGACCTTGCAGAAAAACCGCACTTGACATTCCTGCGGGTCACTACTTTGCATGGCAAGGTAGCTTGTTTGAACAGATTGTGGACTTTGCGATCAAACCCCAGTGAGCGATGAAAACCCGACTGGCGCTGGAGAGCATGAACGAACCAACTCAACCGGATCAGCCGCGTCAGCGCACCGAACGCAAGGGGATGACGGCGTGCTTGCTTGGTTTACTGGTTCTGTTGCCGACGGAATTCTGGTGCGTGCAATCAGCATTGGAAACTCAGGGTGAGGTTATGCAAGCCCTGCTTGGGGCATTGATGTGGTCAAACGCAGCCTGGGTAATTCTGTTGGTCTGGTCACCGCGTGCCGCGCTGGTCGGCCTGCTGGCAACGGCGCTGATGATTGTTCCCTATCAGGTGGCACTGCTGGCACGCCTGACCCGCTTGAACACGGAGATCGCCAAATTGGTTGATGCCCGGCTGCGGCTTCGCGCCGAAGGCAGTTCCCTCCCACCAACGCTGGACGATTACACGTTTTCCGATCCTGAACTGAAACAGTTCATCTACGACTATGGCGTCGAGGAAGGCGGAAAGGACTTTTACATCTCCTATTTTGTCGTGCAGCCCGGAATTACTCATTCATTCAGCTCTAAAACCGGTTGGTTCTATTACCCCGATTGAACGCACGCGGATGGACGATTTCTTCGACAACTGGACGGTGCAGGTGCGCAAGGGCGTGCTGGAGCTTTGTATCCTCAACGCGCTCGCGGGCGAGGAGCGTTACGGCTACGACCTCGTCAAGACGCTCGTCGAGATTCCCGGCCTCGGCGTGACCGAAGGTACGATCTATCCGCTGCTCTCACGCTTGCGTGTCGCGGGGTTGATCACATCGCGGCTCGAAGAATCTTCAGCAGGACCAGCCCGGAAGTACTACTCGTTGACCAAGGAGGGGCGAAAAGTCATGGATACGATGAACGAACATCTCGCGGAACTGAACCGCGGGGTGGCCATGATGCGAAGAAAAGGAGCCTAGCATGAGCGAATGGACCGAAACCGCCCGCCGCGTGTTGGAAGATTATTGCGCCCGATCACGCGCCGCCATCGCGGGCACCGGCGCAGACGCGGATGAAGTCGTTGAGGACCTCCGACGGCACGTCGCCGAGGAAATCGCAAATTCTAAGCTTTCGGTCGTCACCGAGGAGGACGTGCGGAGAATCCTGGCACGTGTGGGTGAGCCGAAGGTCGTCCAGGAAACACCCACGAGCAGCGCGCCGCGCTTTTCGTCCGAAGCAGCTGCAAAGCAAAGGGAGCGTCCGGGAATTCTAATGCTCTTGTTTGCTGTTGTTTTGCCGCTGGGAACATTGATTTTCGAGCTGGTCACCGGAATGTCCGCTGGCGTCTTGTTTGATCCGCTCCCGAACTGGCTCTGCGTCGCGCTGGTTGCGCTCGTGCCCTTGGCCAACTTCCTCGTCTGGCGCGCGGCGAGAGCCGCAGATCAACGGCAGGCCGCGTTGCTCGGCTGGCTCAACGGTGCGGCCATCGGCGTGGCGGCATATTACGCACTGATGTATCTGCCTTTCACGCCCTTCGCGGGCATCGGCATCATCTGGTTTGGGTTGGGTTTGATTCCACTCAGTCCGTTGATCTGCCTAATGCTCACGCCAGTGCTGCGCCGTCGCTACTGCGAAAACATCGGTTTGGAAAAACTGCCCGGCGCCCTGCGTGGTTTTGCAGTCGCATTCGGTCTGCTGGCCCTGATGCAACTCCAAACCGCGCTGACACATCACGGCCTGGCGCAGGCGACGAGCGAGGACACTGCGGCGCGGAACAGCGGTGTGCAATTGCTGCGGCGCTTCGGCGACGAGGAAATGCTGCTGCGCGCCTGCTACTGGCCGTCGCGGCGTGAGGAAAACTTCGATCTGGTGGCGCTGATGTTTGGCGGGGGAAAATGGATCAATACCGATCAAGCACGCGAAGTGTATTACCGCGTCACGGGCCGGCCGTTCAACGCGGTGCCGCCGCCAGCGATGTTCACACGCGCCGGGCGCTGGACGATGATGGAGGAGGAATTCGCCTGGGACGACGGTTTGGGCGGTGAAACCGTGGCGGGCCGTGTGAAAGGTCTTTCGCTCCTGAGTTCGCGCATGGACGCCATCACCGAACCCGACGCTGCGCTCGCCTATTGCGAGTGGACGATGGAATTCAAAAACGTGTCCGCTGAACAACGCGAAGCGCGGGCGCAAATCGCCCTGCCGCCGGGTGCGGTGGTCTCACGGCTTACGCTTTGGATCAACGGCGAGGAACGTGAAGCGGCTTTCGGCGGGCGCGCACAGGTGCGACAGGCTTATCAGGAAGTGGCCGTGGTCCGTCGGCGCGATCCGGTGCTCGTCACGACGTGCGGACCGGATCGCGTGCTGATGCAGTGTTTCCCCGTGCCGCCGAATGGTGGGGTGATGAAGCTGCGCGTGGGCATAACCGCGCCGCTGTTGCTCGACGCGGCAGACAAGGGACGATTCCTCTGGCCGCGCTTCATCGAGCGCAATTTCCGCGTCGCCGAGGATTTCAAACATTCGCTCTGGATCGAATCCCCCATGTCGCTCGCGTGCGCGGAGCAGGCCGCGAGCATGACACATTCGACCTCGAATCAATTCGCCGTGCGCCTGGCGCTGCCGGAAGCAAAGCTGGCGAACGGGCCGGCGCCGGTCATGGCGCAACGCGCTGCCCAAGTGGAAACCGTCGTCACGCCAGCGGACGCTGAAGGCAACCACATTCGCCAGACCATTCGCGAGGTCACCGCAAAACCTGCGCGTCGTCTGGTGCTCGTGTTTGACGGATCAGCGGGCATGAAGTCACACGTCGCGGAGCTGGCGGACGCGCTGGCGGAATTTCCCGTAGAAACGGAGATCACCGCACTGCTGGCGGAACGGGAATCGGTGACGGAACTTTTGTCCACTCGCAAGAATTCTGCGCAGACCGTGGACGAATTGAGTCGCCGGTTGCACAACGCCCACTTTGGCGGCGGACAGGACAATGTGCCGGCGCTGGAAAGCGGTTGGGACATTGCCGCGGCAGGCGAAGGCGGTGTGCTGCTCTGGATTCATGCGCCGCAAGCAGTGTTGCTGTCCAGCGGCGATGGCCTGCGGCAACGCTTCGAGCGCACCGCCGCGCCACCACACTTCTACGAATTGCAGGTTTCACCCGGCCCGGATCGCGTGGTCGAAAAGCTCGATGGCTTGCCTGTGGAAAATGTCCCCCGCAGCGGAACGCTGCGCGCCGATCTCGCGGATGTGACTTCGCACCTGGCTGGCAAAATCATTCGACTGAAACCAGTGCGCGAGCGCATCAAGACCGAGCCGGGCAGCGTGGCCGCGCATCCGGCAAGCAAACACATCGAACGACTTTGGGCGCGCGATGAAGTCCGCCGTCTCGCCAAGGCGCGGCAAACGGAGGAGGCGACCAAACTCGCCGCGTACGAGCAACTCGTCACGCCCGTCAGCGGCGCGGTGGTCTTGGAAACCATGCAGCAATTTGCGCAACACGGGTTAACTCCAGCGGACCCGAACACCGTGCCCGCCGTACCCGAGCCCGGAACATGGGCGATTTTGGGGCTGGGTTTGGTCCTTCTGCTGGTACGACGCCGACGTTGATCGCCAGGCAACGTCGCCGAGAGCTGCCTCAAATCATGTGGCAGAACATGGCGTCGCGGAGCTTCGGCTCGAACCACGTGCTCTTGGGCGGCATGATGCCGCCCGCGTCGGCGATGGTCATCAAGTCCTCGATGCTCGTCGGGAACATGCTGAACGCGCAGACATACTCGCCGCTGGTCACGAGTTTTTCCAATTCCGCTGTGCCGCGGATGCCGCCAACGAAATTGATGCGCTTACTGGTGCGCGGGTCGGTGATGCCAAAGATCGGGTCGAGCACGAACTTCTGGAGCAGCGTCACGTCGAGTTTTTCGATGGGATCGGTGGTCGCCGCAAACTGCGGGCGGAAATGCAGTGTGTGCCACTGGCTGTTAAGAAACAAACCGAGTTCGTGTTTGCGCGTAGGCTTGGCGGCGCCGCTGGGTTTGATGACGAAAACGGCGTCGAGTTTCGCCAACAACTCCGCCGCAGTCAGGCCGTTGAGATCCTTCAACACGCGGTTGTAGGGCAGGATCTGCATTTGGTTGTGCGGAAAGGTGACGGTGAGGAATCGCCCGCTGTGGCCCGCGCCCTTTCGGGATTGATAGACGCGTCCCGCCGCCGCGCTGCGATGATGACCGTCGGCAATGTAGAGGAACGGGATGTTTGCGAACTGATCCTCGATGAATTTTATGCCAGCAGCGTCAGCCACGGTCCACGCCGTGTGGCGCACGCCGTCCTTGCCGGTGAAATCCACCTCGGGCTTCTCCGAGACGCGACGAGCGATGAATTCATCCAAAGCGGCGACGGCGCGATACGTCAGGAATACCGGCCCGGTCTGGGAATTGAGGGTTTCAATGTGGCGCACGCGATCGTCTTCCTTGTCGGGCCGGGTGAACTCGTGCTTCTTGATGACGCCACGCAGATATTCCTCGCAACTCGCGGCCGCCACGAGCCCGATTTGGGTGTGGCCACCCATGATCTGGCGGTAGAGGTAGAAGCACGGCTGCTTGTCCTGATAGAGTGTGCCCTGGCTGATGAGTTGCCTGAAGTTCTCCCGACCTTTGGCATAAACGGCATCCGAATACAGGTCCGTGCCCGGCGGCAGATCGATCTCCGGCTTGCTGACATGGAGGAAGCTGAGCGGATTGCCCGCCGCCATGGCGCGGGCTTCCTCAGACGACATCACGTCGTAGGGCAGCTCGCAGATTTGCGCGGCGAGTTCTGATTTAGGCCGCAGGGCGGCGAAAGGTTTGAGTGTGGCCATAGAAAATGCGGCGGGAAGATACGGGCGCGACGGGTTTTTGCACGCAGAATTTGCGGAAATAGTGCTTGCCACCCGGCGTTCGCCCGGTATCTTCTGCGACCTTAATTTTGGAACAGGACTTTTATGGCAAGACGATGTGAAATCACCGGTGTTGGCCCGCGCAAGGGCAGCATCATCTGGCGCAGTGGTAAATCGAAGAAGAGCGGCGGTATCGGCACGCACATCACGGCCATCACCAAGCGCAAGTTCATGCCCAACCTCCAGCGCGTGAAGGCGCTGATTGACGGTGAAGTCCGCTATATCCGCGTATCCACCCGCGCGCTCAAGAAGGGCCTCGTCACCAAGGCGCCCAAGCGCACATGGAAGAAGGCCGAAGCGGCGAAGGCGTAAGCAACGATTTAGTTCAGGGAGCGCGAGGCCCTCACGGCCTCGCGTTTTTCTTTTGCGCCACCTGGCTTTCTGTTCCACCTTCGATCCACCAGAAAGGTCAACGGGTGAAAATGAAAAGTGGCGACGGAATTCTTCTCGCTATCGCGCTCTCGGCGGCGGCTGCTTTCGGACAAGGGACGATTCTGTGGGATGAAGCGGTGAATGGGCCGCTTTCAAATGATGCGCAATTTCCAACGTCCCTTCAGCCGCTAACACTCGGAACCAACAGCTTGATGGGCGCCGTCGAACTCACACCTCACGGTGCTAATTGGGGACATGACGAAGACGTTTTCATAATTACAGTCCCCGCGGATATGCGGGTAGGCATGATCGGCGCAAGCGCGGATCGGAGTACATCTGCATGGATTGGAAATCCGAGTTTCTTGACGGAATACGGTTTTGCAATCATTTCGTCTGGTGGCAATCTCCTGCCACTCTGGGAGCTGACGTCTCTTGCTCCGGGGACTTACGGAATGGTCCTTGTTGATAGCGATTTTCAGCCTTATCCGACTGCGGCGAGCTACCGCCTCGACTTTGTCGTTGAAGCCATCCCGGAACCGGCGTCAGTTTGTCTGCTGCTCGGCGGCTTGGGCTGGCTCGGTATTCGCGCGCGGTCGAAGAGCTGACTCACGCCTTGGCTGGTGGCGTGCCGGGATCAATGTTCCGCGTCCAGCGGTCCAGCTCGGCGATGGGGATCAAACCGTGTTGCACCTTTTGCCACGCGTTCTCGCGTAGCGAACGCCAGCCGGTCTTGCGGGCTTCCTCGCGCAACTGGCTGTTCTTTACGCCGGGTTGGATCAGGTCCGAAACCGCTTCGTTGAGCAGGAAGAATTCGTAGATTGCCACACGCCCGCGATGACCCTTCTGATTGCACTCCACGCAGCCGCGACCATGCGAGGCTTTGACTTCGGCGGCCGGGACGCGCAGCGCGGCGGCCATTTCCTTGCGCACGCTGGCGGAAATGCGTTTGTCCTCCTCGGCGCAATGTCGGCAAATGCGCCGGGCGAGGCGTTGCGAAATGCTGCACACGAGCGACGACGCGACGAGGTAAGGCTCGATCTTCATCTCGATCATCCGCGTCACGGCGCTCACGCTGTCGTTGGTGTGGAGCGTGGACAACACCAGATGCCCGGTCTGCGCCGCGCGAATGGCGATCTCGGCAGTTTCGTAATCGCGAATTTCGCCCACCAGCACGACATCGGGATCGTGCCGCAGCACCGAGCGCAGGCCGGTGGCGAATGTCAGCCCGATCTGTTCGCGCACCTGGATTTGCACCGTGCCGTCGAGCTGGTATTCGATCGGGTCCTCGAACGTGATGACCTTGCGGCCTTCGTCGTTGGCCTGGGCGAGCGCGGCGTAAAGCGTGGTGGTCTTGCCGCTGCCGGTCGGGCCGGTGACCAGCACCATGCCCTGCGGGAGTTTGGTGAGTTGGGCGAAGATCGCCTCGTGTTCCGGCTCCATGCCGAGCTGGCCCAGATCAAGGAACAGACTCTGCCGGCCGAGAATGCGCAACGCCACCGCCTCGCCATGCTTCGTGGGCACGACCGAGACGCGCAGATCGTATTCTTCGTCACCGGTCTTCATCGCGATGCGCCCGTCCTGCGGCAGCCGGCGCTCCGAAATGTTCAGGCCCGCCATGATTTTCAGCCGTGAGACGATGGCGGGATGAAGGTTCCGGATGTCCGCCGGGACAGGAACGGTTTCCAGAATGCCGTCCACGCGGTAACGCAGGCGGATGGTATTCGAGTAAGGTTCGAGATGGATATCCGTGGCGCGCAGCCGCAGCGCCTCCTGCAACACCTGATCCACGAACGCCGAAATGGTGGCTTCGAGGGCGGAGTCACCCTCTTTGCCGGGCTGCACGTCGAAGACAATTTCGCGGTCCAAATCCACCCCGCTGCGTTCCTCGCGCAGCTTCTGGATGGTCTCCGCGCCCAGGCCGAATTGCTTCTTGATTACGGCGTGGATCGAACTCGGCGTGGCGAGCACGATCTTGAATCGTTTGTTGAGCAGCAGGCGGAGGTTGCCCAGTTCGATCTGCCGCGGCGGTTCGCTGAAAGCGAGCGTGAGCGATTCGGCATCGCCCGCCAGCGGCAACATGCGGTGATGGAAAATGAATTTGATGGGCACCAACTCCAGCGTTTCCTTTTTCAGGTCGAGCCCGGCGGGGTCCACAAATTCGAGCCGGTTGGCCTCGGCCAGGGCGCGCCAGGTGTCTTCCTCGGAAGCGAAACTCAAGTCCACCACGGCGCGATGCTGGGGCAGGTTGAGCCGTTTCTGGCGGCGGCGGACCTGTTCGAGCTGCGGCGCAGTGAGTTTGCCCTGTTCGACGAGCAATTCGCCCACTTCGCGCTGGGTGGTGGCGGCGTCCCCGGTCATTTGAGCGGCACTTCGACTTCCTTCTTCACATTCAACGCCACCAGATTGGTCTGGCCCGCGCTGTTTGTCAGCGTCAGAGTTTGGAATACGGCATCAGCCACCCACAGATTGCTGACCACGAGCCCGCCAAGCGGCACGGAAACCAGCTGGTCGCCGGCCCGCAACATGGCGCGCGTGGGACCACCCGTCGTAAGGTAGAAGCCCTGGTAGGTGATCTCAATGCGCCGCGTGGTCGGCGCGGGCACGGGCACGACCGGCGGCGTGAAGTACATCGTGGCGAAAGAATTCTGGCTGGCAGGGTCCACGACTTGTTTCGGCCAGTTATCCGGGGAGAACAATCCCTCCATTTTCGCCACTGGCACGGGCGGCTGCACCGAGGCGCTGCCCGGATCGGCCTCACCGAATTGCGGACGCCGGCCGCCGATGCCCACGACGGCCAGCAACAGCATGAGCCAAAGCCCGCCGTGCAACGCGGCGGAAAACCAACGGCTTCTCAGGGTTTCTTTCAGCATGGCTCGATTCGGTGACGGGTGACGGGTGACGGGTGACGCGAAATCCCGACACCCGACACCCGGCACTCGTCACGATTTGGAGGAGATTTCATTCGCGAAAAACAAAACCCACCGCCCGCAGCGTCAGCCGGACTTCATCAAGCTTTTCTGGTGATTGCTTGCGCAACAAGATGCGGTCAATGAACAGGGCCGGTTTGTTTGTGACCGAAGCCGGCAGGTTGGCGGCCTTGATTTCGGCGTCGCGCAACGGCAACGTCTGCAGGAATCGGCCCACGTTGGCAACCGGACCGGTCAACTCGACCTGCACCGGCAGTTCCACCACGGAACGCGGGCCGTTGGTCAGCGACACGGTCAAGGATTGCACCGGCACGGCGATGGAGTGGATCACCGTGACTTGCGCGTTAATGGCCGCGGTGAGCAGGCTGTCAATAAAGCGCAATTCGGCCCACAGCAGCGCGGGTTCGGTCATGTCGGCGCGCTGCTCGGGAAAGCCCGCGAAGACGTTGGTTTCGATGGTGACTTTTTGCGTCTGGGCCAGACGGGTCAACTCCTCCATGCGCCGGCCCGCCGCCGTGTCGTAATCCACCAACTGGAACGGCTGAGCCAGCATCCGCCGCAACTCGTCGTCTAGGGCGGCACGGGCGCGGGCTTGCTGGCGGGCCTCCTCGAAGGCCGCAAGCGAGGCGCGGGTGACCGCAAACTGATTGGTGAGCAGCACGAAGTCCAGGCGGCTGGCGTTGGTCAGGCCCACGGCGGTGGCAAGTTTCCGCCAGGATTGTTCGAGGGGCGCGTCCAGCCCGGCGGCTTTGCGGCTGAGCGGCAAAAACACGAAGACATAAGCCGCCACCAGCACTCCGGCCAGAAGTGGCAGGATGCTGCGGCGGCGGGTTTCGAGTTCGAGCATCATGCGGTCACAGTGCGGGATTGGTCTTCTCCGGTTCTTCGCCCGCGGGCCGCGGACCGAACACGGTGCGAAACGCGGGCTTGGCCGTGCTCGCCGGCTTGGCGCGCTTGACGGTGAACTCCGCCGTGGCGAAATCCAGTGCCAGGGCAAAATGCCGGTCCCGCACGAGCACCTTGGGGTCGGCGAGGCTGCGGCGCAAATCTTCCGACAACAGATCCACGCGGGCGAAGCCGGGCGACTTCTTCAAGCTCGCCACCACCTGCCCCAGCGTGATGCGCGCGCCTTCGGCGGTATCCGGGATGCAAAGTTCGGCGATCAGCCCGGGCCGGGCGGGCGAGGCGTTCGTGCTTTCGCGCGTGCGCAATCCCGTTTCCCCCTCAGCCGTTGGTACGGCGGCGGCGGGTTTGTTCGTGGGGACGAGCGTGGGCGGAAAACTGAAATAGGATTGTTGATCGGCGAGCAGGACGCACCAGACGGTGCGATTGCTGCGCGCCTGCTGGAGCAGCGGGATGGCTTGCAGCGTGTCCACGGTGTTCTGCTGCCGCTCGAACACGGGGCGCAGGTTGTCATACGTGTTCAGCAGATCGGTGGTCAGGGCGGTGTTGGCCTGGACGGTTTCAATCCCGGCCTTCACTTTCGTAATCAAGGCCTGTTTGCGATTGATCAGCGAAACTTTCTGCCAGATACCGAAGACCAGCGCCACCAGACCGAGGCCGAGCACCACGGCGTTGGCGAATTCAAGCCGCTGGCGGCCCAGCCGCCGGCGCCAGACGGTGCGGCGATTGGCCGGGACCAGCGAGATGGGTTGCGTGCCGCAGCCAAGCGCCTGCAAGCCGGCCCCGAGCGCGATTTCAAAACCCATCGCCGGCGGCAGCGCCTCGGGGGATTCATCCAGCGGCCACGGTTGGAATTTCAAACCGGCTTTGGTGGCGACATAGTCCTGGAATCCGGGTTGCTCAAAGGCATCTCCGGTGGCAATGAATTCCAACGGTGCCTGCTGCCCCGGCGTATCGCGCTCGGCCAGTTGTCGTTTCAGCTCCGCCACCCAGCCATCCACGCTTTCGGCGAAACCAGGCAGGGCGTCTTTTCCCGTAAGCAGGTTCGTGCTGTGCTTGATGGCTTCGGCAGCTTCGTTGGAACAGGAGCGAAGCCGCGCGATGGCACGGGTGAAAAAATCTCCCGCCATTGGAAAGCTGACAGCAAAAACGCCCGCGCCTTCGCGCATGACGACGACCGTCGTGCTTTGCGCGCCAAGATGCACGATAGCAGCATTGCGCTGGCAGGCGGGGGAAAACTGCCAGGCGGTGAGCAGGGCGTTGGCGGTCGTGGTAATGTCCCGGAAATCCTCGCGGTCCAATCCCAGTTGCGTGATGCGCGATTGAATTTCGCCCTCCTGGCAGAAGGTGACCCAATAATTCTGCCGGCCGCCCAGCGGCGGGCCCACGCGCACGAAATCATGGATGAGGGCAGTTTCGCCGACGCCGGCGATCTTCACGGTTTCCGCCTCGATGAGTTTGCGGGCTTCGGCTTCAGGAACCTGCGGAAGCGCCAGGTTCTCCGAAACGGCGACTTGTTGCGGTAACACCAGGGCCAGCGGGGGACGGCCCCATTGGGCGAGGATCTTCTGGAGATGCGCCTGCATTTCCTCCGGCGCCACGAGGCCCTCCTGATGAAGATCGAAGGCATCCTGCCGGAGGATGCGCAGCCGGCCGAAGTAGCTTTCGAGCAGCAGCAGCCGGATGCACCGGGTCCCGGCATCCACCGCCAGCACGCGCCGGAGGGGCGGCTCGAATCCACGGACCCGTGGTTTGGTGTGGGCAGCCGTCACGCTATTTCTGGCCGGCTTTGGCCTCGTCGTTGTAAATCAGGAACTCGCCGGAATCCGTGAGGATGGTGGCGGTGACAAACACCAGCAGATAGCGCGGCGTGTCCACCTCGGTGCGGCGGCGGAACAACGCGCCGATCAACGGGATGTTGCCCAGCACGGGCACGGCCTCGACGAAGGTGGATTTCTGCCGCTCCAACACGCCGCCCATGACGACAGTTTCACCGGACTTCACCACCACGCGGGTGGAGAGTTCCTGGGTGCGGTATTCAGGGAGCTTGATTTCAAAGATGCTCTGGTTCGTGGTGCCATTGTTGTCGGTCAGCGCGGCGAAACGGACGAGTTGAACGTCCGTGTTCACGCGCGGGTTCAACGCCAGCAGGATGTGCTTGCCGTCGCCGCTGATGCTGGCGAGCACGTTCAGTTCGGCCCCCGAGGTGATCTTGGTCGGTTTGCCGCTCGGCACGAACGAGGATGCGGTGTAGTACTGCTGCACCGTTTGTTTCACCTGATATTCCTCGTAGTAGTACTGCACCTTGCCGTCGCTGATGCTGGCCGGACGGTTGTTCAGCACGGTGAGCCGGGGCGAACTCAAGGTCTGGCTCTCACCGCTTTGCTCCAGAGCGCTGATCGTGGCGCTGAGGCTGTTTCGCCCGAGGATGTTGGTGAAGGTTTCCTGCAAACCCACGCCCAAGCTGGGAACGTTCTGGCTGCCCACCAGACCGGTGAAGTCGGTCGGGATGCGGAGGTTGCTGCTCGGTCGGTCGGTTTCCCAGAGCGCGCCCAAGCGCAGGAACGCCGGCTTCGAGAGTGTGACAAAGCGCGCCTCGATGAGCACCTGCTGGATCGGTTGGTCGAGTTCCTGAATGACCTTTTCGAGCACGTCGAGTTGTTCCGGTGTGCCACGCGCCACCACGAGGTTGCGTTCGTAATCAATCATGAATTTCGAGCCACTGAACAGATTCGTGATGGCCCGCTCCAGCGACGGAATGGCCGGCGCCTCGTCGTTGACGAATTTCTTGAACTTCTGGGTTTCGGAAACCGTTGTTACAGGACCCGCAGTGACCGCAGTGCGCACCGATTCCTCCGAACCCAATTGGGCCGGCAACACGAATCCCTTGCGCAGACGGTAAAAGCGCGTCTCCTCCATCACGCGCTTCGGATCCTTGGCGTCCACCACCCAGACGAGTTCCTGACCGACCTGGAATTGCAGGTCGTAATTGCGGCCGACGTATTTCAGAAACTCCCCCAGCCGGACTTTTTCGAGATTCACCGTGAGCACCTGCTTCAAGGCCGGCAGCGATTTGTCGGCGACAATGTTGATGCCCGAGGACTGGCTCAGGTTCACGATCACCGTTTCCAAGGGAATGTTGTCGAGATGAACCGAGACTTCCTTTTCCAGCAACTTGGCGGTGGGTCCGCGCGCGGCATCAATGTCGAACAGCGGTCCCTGGGTGGTGATGGTCTTCCCGTATTTTTCCGGGATGTAAGCTGAGCTTTCGATGCGGGCAACCGTATCGCGGACATCCTTGCTGGCCGGCAGGCCGCGGTCCTTTTGCTCGTTGAGCAGGGAGGTGATGGTGGGATTGAAGACAGAATTCTTGGCGTCCACTTTACGGATTTCGTCCTCCAGCGCCTGTTCGCGACGTTTCTGCGCCTGTTGCACCGTCCAAGTGTGCAGCCGTTGCATCATGGCGCTCTGCGGATTGCGAGCCAGCAACACCGCGGCGTTGGTCTGCGCCTCTTCCCAGCGATCCTGCCGTGCCAGATCGAGAACCACCTTGAGTTCTGCGTCGCTGCCCTCCAGAAAATGGGGCGTGGAGGCCCCCTTGCTCTTGGGGGCGGCGGCCGTCTCTTTCGCCTTGGGTGAAACAGCGGTTGCCGGTTGAACGGCGGTGGAGGGTTTGGGCTGGTCCGGCAACTCTTTGAACTGTGGATGGGGTTTCGGCTGCTGGCAGCCAGCCAGCAGGACCAGCGCGAAGAGGGTTAAGATGGATCTCAACATAACTGACAACTTGCGGAGCAATTGAACGGCCCTTGATTGACGCCTAATTCCAGCTTGAAATTCAAGCTCGCAGGCGCATTTCCGCGAGAAACTTCGGGGCCACCGCCCGGCGCTGGCGCCGAGGCGCCGTGAGCGCGCCGCATAATCATGCAACCGTTGGTGGCGAATCAGTTTGACCCAACGACCGTCGAGTGGTCGCTTAACTGGCGCTTCACGATGCATAACTTCACCCAAATCCTTTCACCCGGCCTGCTGGCCGCGACCGCGCTTCGCTGTCTGAATATCTCCACCTTGGCGCCTTCCCCGGTGGTAGATCAAGTCATTGCGGTGGATTTTCACACCGCTCGCAAATACGGCGGAGTTCACGCGGCCACACCCGGCGTATGCGCCGGTAGGCCGGAATAACCAGTATTGGCCGAACATCCGAGATGACGGCAGGCGATTGAGCGGTTATGTTTTCGGCGCACTCTATGCCCGGGCCTTGTATCATTCCTCCTGCGCGACCTCCTCTCACCGTTACTCCAGCCGCTCGGCGCCGCGGGTTCTTACGCTCCAGATGGCCGCTAGCGCTGCTCGCCGGGATCTTGCTGCTGGCCGGCGGCGGGCCGATCCGCGCCCAGGAAACGGTCATCACCAACGGCGCGGCCTGGCGCTGGCGCCGGGGCACGAACGAAGTCTCCACGCCCACCACCGCCTGGCGCACCAACGGCTTCAATGACGCCGCCTGGCACCTGGGTAATGCGCCGTTTCACTACGGGAACAGCGGAACGACCGGCGACGATGGCATCACCGCCGGCACGATTCTGTTGGACATGCGCAATAGCTATCGCGGCGTGTTTCTCCGGTGCACCTTCGTCATCACCAACGTCGCGGAAGTCCAGTGGGTGACTTTCTCCGCCAACTACGACGATGGTTACGTGGCCTGGATCAACGGCACGGAAATCGCCCGCACGAACTTCAACGGCTCGCCCGCCTACACGAGCACCGCCACCACGAGCATCGAGCCTTCGGGCAATCACACCGTAAGCCTCACCGCCACCCAGGCGAGCCTGGTCGTCGGCACGAACGTGCTGGCCGTGCAGGCGTTCAACAGCTCGCCCAACGGTTCGGATTTTCGCATCAACGCCAGTTTGCAGATAACGAAATTGGATCCGTTTCCGCCGGTCGTCACCAACGTCACGCCCGCCACCGGCAGCACACTGACGGGGTTGACCCAGGTGACGGTGAGCTTCAGCGAACCAATGTACGGCGTCGAGGCGCAGGATTTGGAACTCAATGAAGTGCCCGCCACCGGCCTGATCGGCGGCGCCGGCACGAACCGCTTCACGTTCGCGTTCGTCCCGCCGCCCGCCGGTTTGGCGGCCTTCACCTGGGCCGACGGCGCCAACCTGGTGGATGCCGGGGGCACGCCCTTCAACCCCGCCGGCACGAACGCCACCTGGAGCTACACCATCTTGGACACCGCCGCGCCAACCGTCCTCGATGTGACCCCCGTGCTCGGCGCGACCGTCGCGCAATTAACCCGGGTCGAGATGCAGTTCAGCGAGCCGGTACAAGGCGTAACGGCCGGAGACCTCATCTTCAACGGCCAGCCCGCCACCAGAGTAACCGGGGCGGAGACGGGGCCGTACGTTTTCACTTTCCCGCAACCGGCGGCTGGGCCGGTCAACTTCGCCTGGGCCGGCGGCCACGGCATCAGCGATCTCGCTGGCAATCCTTTTGCCGGCAGCGGCTGGTCGCTCACGCTCAATCCCGCGCTCCAACCCGGCGACGTCATCATCAACGAATTCGTCGCCGGCAATACAGCCGGCTTGCTGGACGAGGACGGCGAGCCGCAGGACTGGATCGAGTTATACAATCGCGGCACCAACGCCGTGAACTTGCTGGGCTGGTCATTGTCGGACAATCCGAACGCGCCTGGCTTGTGGACCTTCCCGACGCAAGTCCTGAACCCCGGCCAATACCTCGTGGTGTTCGCCTCGGGCAAGGATCGCCGCGCCCCGGTTGGGTCAAACAAATACCACACGAACTTCAAACTGGATCTCTTTGGCGAATACCTGGCGCTTTACAACGCCGAGTCGCCCCGCGTGCCGGTTAGCGAATTCGCGCCGAAATTCCCCGAACAACGCAACAACTATTCCTACGGCCGCGACGCGACCAACGCGCTGCGCTACTTCCAGACGCCCACGCCCGGTGCCGCGAACGGCAGCAGTTTCCTCGTCGGCCTGGCGGCTGAGCCACACTTCAGCGTGCCGCGCGGTCTGTTCAGCACTTCCTTCAATCTCCTGCTGACCACCGCGCAACCGGGGGCGATCATCCGCTACACGCTCAACGGCAGCGAGCCGACGCTGGTTAATGGCCTGACTTACACCGGTCCGTTGACTTTCACCAACACCACCATCGTTCGCGCGGCCACGTTTGCCAGCGGCTTTCTGCCCTCGCGATCAGCCACCCACAGCTACTTCTACCTCGACAATGTGCTCACCCAGCCGAACAACCCGCCGAACCAGCCCGCTACCTGGGGCACCCGCACAGGCGTGGGTTTTACCAACGACCTCATTCCCGCCGATTACGAAATGGACCTGGACCCGGTGCGCGTCACCCCGACGAATGCAAACTCCGCAATTGACCCCGTCAAATTGCAGCGGCTCAAGGACGGCTTGCGCGAGTTGCCGGTGGTTTCCCTGGTCATGGACAACGCCGATTTGTTCGCGCCCACCGGCATCTATTCGTATCCCAACGTCAACAACAAGGATTTCCCCGAAAAACCCTGCTCGCTTGAAATGATCCTGCCGGACGGCTCGACGGCCTTTGCCACCACCGCCGGCATCAAGGCGCATGGCAACGCCAGCCGCGCGCCGGAAAAAAATCCCAAGCACGGCTTCGGCCTCAAGTTCAGCGGCGACTTCGGCCCCACGGCGCTGGAGTATCAACTCTTCCCCGACTCACCCGCAACGAAGCATGATGACCTGGTGCTTCGGGCGGATTTCGGCGTGAGCTGGCGGCATTGGTCCGACAGCCCGAACGGCGCCGGCTCCTACCAGCGCACCCGCGCCTCCCGCTTCCGGGACGCCTGGATGAAACACGCCCAACGCGACCTGGGCGGCGTCGCCGGGCACACCCGCTACTGTCATCTGTTCATGAACGGCCTTTATTGGGGCACGTATGATTTCTCGGAACAATCCCTCGGCCAGTTCGCCGAGAACTACTTCGCCGCCTCGACCAACGGCTACGACATCTACGAACAAGGCATCATGAAAACCAGCGCCGGCGGCAACGCCACTGCCTACACCGCCATGCTCGCCGTCAGCAGCCTCAACAACAACGCCAACTACGAATTGATGAAGCAGTACCTCGATATGCCCGGCTTCCTTGATTACACGCTGCTGTGTTTCTGGGCTGGCGCGCAGGATTGGGGTGTGAACAAGAACTGGTACGCCGTCCGTCCGCGCCTTGCCGGTCCGCAGGGCGTTTTCAAATACATGGTCTGGGACGGCGAGAATTATCTCGTGGACGAAGGCGTCAATCGCGTTGCCAACACCGATGTCCCCAGCAACCTCCACACGAAACTGGACGACAACCCGCAATACCGCCTCGACTTCGCCGACCGCGTTCACAAGCACATGATCGCCCCCGGCGGCGCGCTCACCCGCGAAGCCGTCACCGCGCGCTGGAATTACTGGGTCGCGCTGCTCGACAAATCCATGGTGGCCGAATCCTGCCGCTGGGGCGATTACCGCCGCGACGTGCATCCCTACCAGGATGGCCTCTACGCGCTCTATACCCGCGAGGATCACTGGTTGCCGGAGACGACCCGCATGACCAATTTGTATTTCGCCAACCGGCCCGCGGCCATGTTGAGCCAGCTTCGCGCGGGCGGACTTTATCCCGCTCTGGACGCGCCGGAATTCCGCCAAACCAGCACGGCCGGACCGATCATCGGCGGCGGTTCGATTGACGCCGGCTACGTCGTGGCGATGAAGAACCCCGGTGGCGCGGGCACGATCTACTACACCACGGACGGCAGCGATCCGCGCGTCTATTACGCCGGCACGGTCGCCGCCACCGCGACCAACTACACCGCACCCATCACGCTCAACGCCAGCCGGACGCTCAAGGCCCGCATCCTCAACGGCAACACCTGGAGCGCGCTCAATGAAGCCGGCTTTTCCGTCGCCCAACTCGGCGCCCCGCTGCGCTTCACCGAGATCATGTACAACCCGGTCGGCGGCGACGCCTACGAGTTTGTCGAAATTCAAAACGTCGGCGCCCTGCCCGCCAACCTGAGCGGCTTCAGCCTGGACGGGCTGAACTACATTTTCCCGGACAACACCGTGCTGGCCGCCGGGGCCGTTCTCCTTTTGGGCAGTTCGGCAAACCCCGGCGCGTTTGCCGTCCGCTACCCCGGTGCGGTGGTCGCCGGTTACTTCGGCGGCAACTTGTCCAACGGCGGCGAACGCCTCGCGCTCCTCGATCAAACCGGCACAACCGTCGTGGCCGTCCATTACGACGATGAAAACGGCTGGCCCACGTCGCCCGATGGCGGCGGGTTCTCGCTGGAGATCATTGATCCGCGCGGCGACCCCAATGCGCCCGCCAATTGGCGCGCCAGTTCCGCCGTCAACGGCACGCCCGGTGCCGCGCCCGGCGCACCCGCCGCCAGCGACATCGTCCTCAACGAAGTCATGGCCGACAACGCGGGCAGTGTGACGAACGGCGGCGCGTTCCCGGATTGGATCGAGTTGCACAACCGCGGCACCGGCATGGTGAGCCTCGCCAATTGGAGTCTCACCGACGACAGCAACGCGCGAAAGTTCATCATCCCCGCCGGCACGAATCTGCCCGCGGGCGGTTTCCTGGTAATTTGGTGCGACACCGCCACCAATGCGCCCGACCTGCACACTGGCTTCGCGCTGGGCCGGCAGGGCGAAACCGTTTCGCTGTTCGACGCGAACACGAACCGCGTGGACGCGCTGACCTTTGGCCTGCAGCTCACGGATTACACCGCCGGACGCATCGGTGACGACTGGGAGTTGACGCTCCCCACGCCCGGCGCGACGAACGTGGCCGCGCCGCTCGCCTCGCCCACCAACGTCACCCTCAACGAATGGCTTGCCAGCCCGGCCATCGGCGGCCAGGACTGGCTGGAACTCTTCAACCGCTCGGCCATCGCACCGGTGTCGCTGCACGGCATGTATCTCGGCACGAGCAACGCAACGTTCCGGCTGGGTGCGCTCTCATTTCTCGCGCCGCTCGGTCATCTGCAATTGTTCGCCGAAGAACAGGCCGGCGTGGATCAGTTGGAATTCAAGCTCCCCGCCGGCGGCGGCGCGATTGTGCTCTACCGCAAGACCGGCGCGGAACTTGAACGCGTCACCTATGGCGCGCAGACCGCCGGCGTCTCGGAAGGCCGGCTGCCCGACGGCGCGGCGACCATTACCTCGTTCGCCGGCAGTGTCAGCCCCGGCGTGAGTAATTACGTCCTCACCTACAGCGGCCCGTTGCTGAACGAAGTCCTTGCCCGCAACGATCGCGCCGCAACGACACCGTGGGGCAGTTCCGCCGACTTCGTGGAGCTGTTCAATCCCGGCGGCAGCGATGCCAGCCTCACCGGCATGGCGCTCGGCAATTCGGCCAATTTCGGCAAAGCATGGAAATTCCCGGTGGGCACGAGTATCCCGGCGGGCGGTTATCTGCTGGTGTGGTGCGACAGCGCACGCGCCGCGTCCACGAGCGCCAGCGGCCCGCTCAACTCCGGCTTCGCGCTCTCCGGCGACAGCGGCGACGTGGTCCTCTTCAACGCCGCCGGCCAGCCGGTGGACTCTGTGAGTTACGGCTCGCAAGTGCAGGATTTGTCGCTCGGCCGCAACGGCGGCAACTGGCAGTTGCTCGCCACACCCACGCCCGGCGCCGCGAACTCCGCCGTTGCCTCGCTCGGCAGCGTCGCCAGCCTTCGCTTCAATGAATGGATGGCCGCACCGGTGTCTGGCGACGACTGGTTCGAACTCTACAACCCCGGCACGCAGCCGGTGGACTTGGGCGGGCTGTTCCTCACGGACAACCCGTCCGAGTCGGGCCTCACCAGCTCGCCCATCGCGCCGCTCAGTTTTATCGGCGCCGGCCGTTGGGTCCGGTTTATCGCGGATGGCAACCGCAGCGCGGGCCGCGACCACGCGAATTTCAGTCTCGATTCACTCGGCGAAACGCTCCGGCTCTACAACACGAACCTCGCGCTGATTGACGCGGTGGATTTCGGCCTGCAAGCCGCCGGCGTGTCCCAAGGCCGATTGCCGGACGGCGCCACGAACCTCGTCAGTTTTCCCACCACCCCCACGCCCGGCGGTGCGAATTACCTCCCGCTCCCGAACGTGGTCATTAACGAAATCCTCACCCACACCGACCCGCCGCTGGAGGACGCGGTCGAGTTGTTCAATCCCACCGCGGGCGACGTCAATATCGGCGGCTGGTATTTGAGCGACAGTCAGAGCGATTTGAAGCGCTATCGCGTGCCGGACGGCACGGTGGTTCCCGCCGGCGGCTTCCGGGTCTTCTATCAAAACCAATTCGGCCCCGCCGATGGCGAAACCGATTCGCCGCCGCTCTTCACGTTCAACTCCGCGCATGGCGAGGCGGTTTACCTTTCGCAAGCCGACGGCGGTAGCAACCTCACGGGCTTCCGCGCCATCGCCACCTTTGACGCGGCGGCGAACGGCGTTTCGTTCGGCCGCTTTCCGACGAGCCTCGGCGCGGAGTTCGTCGCGTTGAGCCAGCGCAGTTTCGGCACGGACAATCCGACGAACCTCGCCCACTTCCGCACCGGTCTCGGCGCGAGCAACGCCTATCCGCTCGTCGGCCCGGTCGTCATCAACGAGATCATGTATCACCCGCCGGACTACGGCACGAACACGCCGGACAACGAGGAGTTCGTCGAACTGCTCAATCTCACCAGCTCGCCGACGCCGCTCTACGATTCCGCGCACGCGACCAACGTCTGGCGCCTGGCGAACGCGGTGAGTTTTGACTTTCCGCCGAACACTTCGATTCCCGCGCACGGCACGCTGGTCGTCGTGCCGTTCGCTCCCGTCACCGATGCCACTGCGCTGGCCACCTTCCGCGCCCGTTATGGCACGAACGGCACGCTCGTCGGCCCTTATTCCGGCAAGCTCGACAACGCCGGCGAGAGCGTTGAACTCTGGCGGCCCGACACGCCGCAGGCTCCGCCACATTCTGATGCGGGCTACGTCCCGCAGTTGCTCGTCGAGCGCGTGACCTACTCCGACGCCTTGCCCTGGCCGACGAACGCCGACGGCTCCGGTCTGTCCCTCCAACGGATCACCGCCGCCGATTACGGAAACGATCCGGTGAACTGGCAGGCCGCCGCGCCAAGCGTCAGCCCGGTGGCGACGAGCAATTCGCCCGCGATCACGCTGCACCCGCAGAGCCGCACTGTGTTCGTGGGAGAAAACGTTTCGTTTACCGTCGCCGCCTCCGGCGACGCGCCGCTCGCCTACCAATGGCTCTCGAACAACGTGCCGCTGGCCGGCCAGACCGCCACGAATCTCGCGCTCGCGTTCGTGCCAAGCGCCTTCGCTGCCAGCTACCGCGCGCAGGTAACGAATGCCGCCGGCTCGACCCTCAGTGATCCGGCGGTGCTCACCGTGCTGTCGCCGCCGACCGGTGGCGCGGCACTCGTCAGCGCCAGTTCCGTGCGCCTAGCGTTCCCCGTGATTTCCAACCGCTCCTACCAAGTGCAATTCAAGACCAACCTCAGCGACGCCGCCTGGCAGCCGCTCGGCTCACCGGTGTTCGCGGCTGGCAACGTGCTCGCGGTGGAAGACAACCTCACGAACCAGCTGCAACGGTTCTACCGCCTGATGGTTCTGCCGTGACGAAGCGCGAACCGCCGAGTCCGCGCGCTTCGTGGCAGCAGTCGGTAACGCGCGGACAGGCTGTCCGTGCTGCTACGGCGCCGCGGGCGTCACCAGCCGGAAGTAGCGCTCGCCCGGCGCGGCGTTGGTGAACCAGACCGCACGATTGGTCGAGGCGGGGGAAACATCCAGCAGCTTCTGCCACGCGCCTTCGGCAGCTTGCGAGCGGAATTGAACGGTGTAGCTGCGATTGGAAACCGCCGTGAACCACGTCACCAGATTGCGTCCGATGACACCCGGCGCTTCCAGCCGCAACGCGCTCGCGGCATTCGTCGGCACGGTGCCGGCCAGTTGTTCCTGCCAGTTGAACTGGCCGTCGCCGTCCGGATCGTTCGCCGCCCCCTGGCCGAGGCCGCCGAAGTAAAGTTTCTCCCATGCGTCCAGCAGTCCGTCGCCGTCGAAGTCGTTCGTCACCGTCAGCACGGCCACCGAACTCGTGACGACGTTAACCGCGTTGGACACGACGAGTTGGTACGCGCCAGCCTGGTTGCTTTGCGCCGCCGCCAGCGTGAGCACGTTGGTGAACACGCCCAAGGGCGCGTGGTTGAACAGCCACGAATACGCCAGCGGGCCGGTGCCGGTGGCCGCGGCGGCGAGCACGGCGTTGCTGCCGGCGGCGACGAACTGGTTCGTCGGCTGCGTCAGCAGCGCCGGACCAAGCCACGCGCCGAGCAGGGCGAGCGACGCGTCGAAAGAGATGTCCGAACTGGTCAGGTTGACTTGATGCACCTCGGCGGCCAGCGTGTTCGTGCCGACGGCGAGCAGCGTGGCGCTGAAGTTCGTCGGGTTCGCGGCGCTTTCGTCCGCGCCACTGGTGGTGACATTCGCGAACGTACCCGCCGTAACCGTGCCTCCCGGCATGTGCTGCCGGAAGACTTCCGTGCCGTTCGCATACACGATTACGCCGTCGTCGCGCACCACGTTGAGCAGAATGTTCGTGATGCCGACGAGCGTTGGCACGACGAACTGGCGGCGGAAGTAGATGGTCACATTCGTTGTGCCGTTGGGCGCGTAGTGCCGCACCACGGTGGCTTCGTCGCCGTCGCCGAAGCCGAGTTGCGCCGGGCCGTTGCTCCAGCCGGCGTCGTTGAACGCGGGCGCAAACCAGTTCGCCCCGGGGTTCGTGCCGAAGTCGGAGTAGCGCCAGCCCGTCGCGCCGAGTGGCAGCAGCACCGGGTTCACGAGCGTGGCTTGCACAAAAACCGACGCGACGGCAGACGTGGTGGATTGCCCCACGGCGTCGCGCGCCACGGCCACCAACGAACGTCCGCCAGGCGGGTTGGCGGTCCAATTCAGCGTGAACGGCGAATTCACCGTGCCAAGCGGCGCGCCGTCGAGATAGAAATCCACCGCGCTCGCCGGGCCGCCGCCGCTGGTCGCGCTGGCGGTCACGTTCACCGCTGAACCCGCGGTGAGGATCGCGCCGTTGGCGGGCGAGGTAATCGCGACCACCGGCGGCGGCGTCAAGGCGATGAACGAAACCAGCGCAGACTCCGTGACCGCGCCGAGGTTGTCGGTCACGCGCGCCGACAACGTGTGCGGTCCGCCGGCGATGGCCCAGACGTAATTCGAGTTCGCCACCGTCCACTGCGACAGCTTCGCGCCATCGCCGAACAATTCCACCAGCGCCAGCGTGCCGTCGCCGTCACTGGCGGAAACGGAAACCGACACACTCGCCGCGGTGAAGCTCGCGCCGTTCGTGGGCGAGAGAATCGCAACCGTCGGCGCGGCGTCGGGAACGCTCGCGCGGCCGGCGGAGACACCGGCGGCGAACCAGTTCGCGGGATCGTTGCCGTAGGCGCCGGCGTTCGCGCGTTGGAGCGAGTTGCCGACGCCATCCGCGCCGGCGGGCCACGGTGCTTCATCGGTGTACGCAACCTTGTCAATCAGGTAGAACGGCACGACGAGCGTTTCGTCCGGTGGGCCGGGCTGCTTGAGTTCAAGCGTCGCGCCAGAGTTTTCGAGTTTGCCAGACCACGGGCCGAAGACGGCGACCGAATTCGACACGCCGAATCGCGCGCGAAAGGCGGCGAGTTGCGGCGCGTTGGTCGGATTGAAGCCGACCACCAGCAGCCGCGCGCCGGCGGCGAGCGCCTGGTTGGTTGGGAAGTCGAAGTCCACCGCGTTGCGCATGCGCCAGGTGTTCGTCACCGCGCCCGGGTCGTAGAGCGGCACGTTGGTGGCCGTGATGTTTTGGAGTTCGACGAATTCATCGAGGTCATTGTCCGCGCCGTTCGTGTCGGGCGGGTGATACATGATTTCGGAGATGACGAGCGGCCCGACGCGCGGCGCGGCGTTGTTCGTGCCGAGCGTGACGACGCTCTGTAAAACAAAATGCACGTCGCCCACGCTGTTCGTGTTCCGGCCGAAGCATACGCCGTTCGGCGCCGCACCGAAATCGTAGCCGTGGTAGCCGCCGGTCAGGTTCGTGTTCGCGTCGCCGCCGAAGAGATAGACGAACTCGCCGAGTTCGCTGAAGCGGAATGCACCCGGGCCCGTGTTGAACTGGTTCTCGTCGAACACCAGATGGCTCAACGGCTGAATCGTCGTGCCGGCGGCGATGCGATATTTCTTCGGCGCGTAGAAGTCGTCGGTGAGAAACCAGCCGCCGAGGTTGACTGCGTTCGTTGTCGGGTTGAACAGCTCCACGGAATCAAGTTGCGGGGGGTCGGTGTGGGTGAGGACTTCGTTGACGAGGATCGGCGGGAAAGCCGGCGGCGCGGGATCGGTCAGGCCGGGCGAGCCGTTCAACGCGCCGCTCGCGCGCCAGCTTGATTTCTTGTCCCACGTTTCCCACGGCGCGTTCGCGTCCACGATCACGAGCGAGAAGCCGAGGCCGTCGGTGAGCCGATACCATTGGTTGTCGTAGGCAAACTCCAGGATTTTTTCCCCGACCGCGTCTTCGAGCCGGAGCGTTTCGCCGCCGCTGTCGAGCGCGCCGCCGAATTGCCCCGCGATGGTGAAGCCGCCGCCGTAACGCGCCGTGAACATCGCCTGATTGCGCACAAGCAGGACGGTCTGGCCTGGCGACAGGAGCGTGACCGCACTGCCGGTGAAGTTGAAGGTGATGCCGTTCGTGAAGCGCACGCCGCCGAGATTCAGCGTGACGTTGGTGGAGATGTTCTTCAATTCGATGAACTCGAATTGCTGCGCGTCGTTGGTGATCGCCGGGGCGGGCGACGGGTTGTACATGATTTCCGTCACGCGCAAGTAACGCTGCGCCGCCGACGGACTGCCGACGAAACTGTTGCTCGAAACGAGCCGGTCGGCGGGGTCCGCGAGCGTGAGCGATTCGCCCCAGGCATTCAGATGTCCGCCGTACGGCCCGGTGACGAACAGGCTTTGCCCGCCACGCGGGCCGGTCGTGCGCGCGCGAAACGCTTTCACGTTCGGCGAAACGTAGAGTGATGCGCCCGCCGGGATCACCGTGCCCGGCTTCAGTTTGAAACTGACACCGCCACCCAGCATCCAGCCGGACACGTCCACGGCGAAGGCGTTCGCGTTGCGCAACTCGATGTATTCCTGATCCTGGTTGCCGCCCGCCGGATTGTAGTCCCACGACGCGATGGCGACGACAGCGTTGGTGGGTTGCACCGAGGGAATCGTTTCGCCGTTCACGTTCGCCGCCGCGCTGGCGAGGAAGGTGCGCCGCGCCGGCAGATAGGTCGAAATGGTGCGTTCCACTTCATTGCGCAGGATGCTCCACGTCGTGTTGCCCCACGTCGGCCCCCATTTCGTGTTGTCGAGGTCAGCGTCCGAGGTTGCCACGCCGGGCGGATCCATCAGGTCCGCCAGCGCTCTCATGCGCGGCTCGACGTTGAGGGCGTTGGTCGGCGTGCCGGTCGCTTTGAGCAGGGTATCCATCAGCGTGCGTAGCCGGCGGAGATACATCTGACGGAAAGCGGGGTGCGAGAAAACCAGATCGTAAAGCCGGTTGGCAGTTTTGCTTTGAATCGCGTCGCCCGGATAGAAGTTCAAAACGTTGTCAGGATAAAACGTGTCCTGGAAATAACCGCCGCTCTGTGTCCAGTTGCGGCCCCAGGTGAGGTCCACGTCCCAGGGAAACGGCGCCCATTCGCCCGTGCCGTCGCTGTCGCGGTAGAGATAATAGTTTTTGTGTCCGTGATCCTGGCTGGCGACCAGCGCGAGCGTCGCGAAATAACTCACGGTCTGCGGCAGGTCCAGATTGTCGCAGCCGTAACGCACGCGGTCGGCCAGCGGCAGTGCCTGGTTCAGGTTGTTGACGAAGCTGGCGAGATCGGCGCTGGACTCCCAGGTGCGGGTCTTCTTTTCACCGCCACCCGTGTCCGTGAGCGCGTTGTACATCTTGTAAAGCGCGCCATTCGGATCGCGTCCGTTGCGCTCCAGGAACAGCTCGTCCGCGTCTTCGACGAAGTCTTCGATGCCGTAAAACCCGCCGTTCGTGTGCACACGCACCGGGAAGGAGAAGTGCCCCACGCCACCGGCCTCCGCAATTTTCTCGTAGGCGAGCGTCGTGTGCATCCGCGTCTTGTCGCCGTAATTGCTGAGTAGCTTGAGGTCCTTCTGGCGCGGTTTGCCCGGCGCGTAGAGAAAACGATGGTCGCTGTTGAAATCGAGATTGTAACTATTCTTCGGCCAGCCGGCTGAGGACTGCCCGTGGCGGCTGATAAGGATGTTGTCGTAAAGTTCGCCGAGATGATAGAGCGCCACCCGTGCGCTGCCGCCATCCAGTACCGGCTGAAAATCCGCGGCGAACAATTGCACCAGCGGCAACTGCGTGGCGATGGCGGCATTCGTCACGACCGTGCCGAGGTATTGCTCGGAATCACTCGCATCCGGAAAGAAAGGCCAGCGCGAAGCACGGCTCGCGGTGTCAGTGGCAGTCACGTAGTAGCGAACCAACTGGCCGGCCGCCAGTCCGCCGCCAGGGATGGTGGCCGACCAGACGCCGTCACCGGCCACCGCGTCGCCGCTGGCGCCGGCATCGTTCATGGCCAGCGCCGTTTCCGCGTTGAACATCACGCGGGACTTCATCGTGACGCTCCCCACCGGCGAAATGGCCTGTGCCACCCGGGCGGTCACCACGAGCGATTGGCCGGGGGCCGGCGACCCGGGCGAATGGCCAACGCCGAGGAAGATCGGTCCGAGGTCGGACGTGCCGAAGCCGTTCGGCGCGCCGGGCGAGGGCTGCGTGAAATATCGATTTAGCGGGCCGTTGGTGGCCGTGTGGCTCTCGTTCAGCACGGCCTGCATCAGGAAATCAGGATTGTTCGCCGCGAGATTCAGCCCGTGCAGCGCCAGCACGTTCGTTCCCGTCTGTAAGAAAAACCGCGACGCGGTCACGTCGAAACTCTCCCACGCCACCGCGGCCGTGTCGGGATGCTCAGCGGTCGCCGCGGAATTCCACGCGAGCGGATCGGGGGCATTAACCCGCGCAATTTCCTGCCCGTTCAGATACGCCACAAATCCGTCATCGTAACGCGCCTGGAGAGTGAGCGTCGTGACGACCGACGCATCCGCCACCACGAAGGGCAACCGCACGTAGGCGGAAGAGTTGGAATTGAGCATCGCCGTCTGAACGCTCGTGTTGAGGTAAGGCGTGAAGCTGACCTGAGGCGGATCCGCGATGCCGGTTTCGTAACCCACGCCGTTCGTGCTGGCGAGCCAGTCTTGATCCTCAAAACCAAGGTCTCGCCAGGTGGCATCGAGCGACGCATCTACGGGCACGCGAACGAGCGCCGGCGCATTGCTGGCCAGGAGCATGTTGCTGACGAGTTGCAGCCCCGTGCCAAAAGAGATGTCCGGATACTGCGTCGCGTACGGCGCGGGAAAGTCCGTGGCGACGGTACCGTCCGGCCGGACGAGCGCGAGATATTCGCCGGCGGCGTCCAGTTTGAAGTTGGTATGCAGCCGGGCACCCGGCGTGCGGCGGTCCTTGTTCGACGCGAACACCACGATGAATCCCGCCGGCGGCAGATTCGTGGACGGGAATTTCCATTTCGCCAAATCCCCCTTGCTGTCCGTCAGGGCCCAGTCGAAGAGATTAACGTTGGTGCCGGAGGTGTTTTGGATTTCAATCCAATCCTCGAAGGAGCCGTCTTCATCCGCGAGGATACGGGAATTGGCGGCAAGAAACTCGGTGATTTGCACCTGGGCGGTGGCCGCAAAGCATAGCAAGCACAACCCCACCGGCAGCCACCGGAGAACGTCCTCCCACTTCGACTGGTGATACCCGCGCTTGGCACCCATGAACTGCCACAAGCTACCGTGTTCAGCGCCAATCGCAATCGCTTAACGTGCCGAAGCGCCGGCCGTGCGCGTCAGCCTTTTTCCTTTCGCACGCCGCCCAATCCGTGTTTCATCTAGCCCGTTTGCAAAGCGCGGTTCTGTGAGCCGCGGCGAACCGTCACACGAGATTTTCAGATGCCAAAGCGAAACGACATCCACAGCGTCCTCATTATCGGCGCCGGCCCGATCATCATCGGCCAGGCGTGCGAGTTCGATTACTCCGGCACGCAAGCCTGCAAGGCCCTCAAGGAAGAAGGCTACCGCGTCGTCCTCGTCAACTCCAACCCGGCCACCATCATGACCGACCCGGAGTTCGCCGACCGCACCTACATCGAACCCATCACGCCCGAAGCCGTGGAAAAAATCATCGCGCGCGAAGTCGCCGAGATGAAGTCCTTGCGGACGGCCACCGGAGAGCCTGTTGGCAAATTGGTGCTCCTTCCGACTTTGGGCGGCCAGACCGCGCTCAACACCGCGATGGCCCTTCACAAGAATGGCGCGCTCGAACGCCACGGCATCGAGATGATCGGCGCGAAACCCGAAGCCATCCACAAAGGCGAAGACCGCCTCGCGTTCAAGGAACTCATGTTGAGCATCGGCCTTGACGTGCCCATCTCCGGCGTCGCGCACAACATGGACGAAGCCCGCACCATCGCCGACAAGATCGCCCGTTTCCCGCTCATCATCCGGCCCGCGTTCACGCTCGGCGGCACGGGCGGCGGCATCGGTTACAACCGCGAGGAATTCGAGGAGATCGCCAAACGCGGCATCGAACTCTCGCCCGTGAACGAAATCCTCATCGAAGAATCCCTCCTCGGCTGGAAGGAATACGAGATGGAAGTCATGCGTGACCGCGCCGACAACTGCGTCATCATCTGCTCCATCGAAAACTTCGACCCCATGGGTGTCCACACCGGCGACAGCATCACCGTCGCGCCCATCCAGACGCTCACCGACAAGGAATACCAGATCATGCGCGACCAGAGTTTCGCCGTGATCCGTGCGGTGGGAGTGGAAACGGGCGGCAGCAACATTCAATTTGGCAGTGACCCGGTCACTGGCCGCATGGTCATCATCGAGATGAACCCGCGCGTCAGCCGCAGCTCCGCGCTTGCGTCCAAAGCCACCGGATTTCCCATCGCGAAAATCGCCGCCAAGCTCGCCGTCGGCTACCTGCTCGACGAAATCAAAAACGATATCACGCGCGAAACCCCCGCGAGCTTTGAGCCGACCATTGATTACGTCGTGACCAAGATTCCGCGTTTTGCCTTCGAGAAATTCCCGCAAGCCGACCCCACGCTCACCACGCAGATGAAAAGCGTTGGCGAAGCCATGGCCATCGGGCGCACGTTCAAGGAAAGCCTGCAAAAATGCCTGCGCTCACTGGAGATCGGCCGCAGCGGTTTGGGCGGCGACGGCAAACCCTGGCGCATCGGCACGGAAGTCTATGGCGACCGCGACATCCTCCCGCGCGACGTCATCAGCCGCAAACTGAGCGTGCCCAACGCCGAACGCATCTTCTTCATCCGCCACGCCCTCCGCGCCGGCTTCACCATCGAAGAGATCTTCAACCTCACGAAAATTGACCGCTGGTTTCTGGTGCAGATCAAAGAGATTGTGGATTTTGAGGAGGAACTGGCGGGGGCGAAGAATTGAGGGGCAATTATGCCAAACAAAGAACGTCAGGAAAAAGTTCTCAAGTTTGAACAATACAACTTTGAGCAACGCACCTCTGGTCGAACAGCGCCGAAGTTTCATGACAACGATGTTCGCTCCATCAAAGTAATTCCTGCTCAAAAGAAAGGTGAAGCTAGTTCTGTCGAAATCACATTCTACGACCGCGAAGAAAAAGTAGAACGCGTTCTAAAACTGAAGGACTGCGTAAATCTTCGCTGCGCAATTGATTTCGACATCCTTTCAGACAACACGTCCAGCGCCACAAGCTCGGCAGGACAAACCAGCAATGTTGAAATCAACGACTGCAACGACTGCATTGAGCGTTTAGACCGATTGCCAAAAATCATTTCCGGATAGAGCAGATGGCGGCGGTTTTGGCGGGCTGATCGATGAAGCTTTTGAGGGCGGTGCAGAGGCGCTCGGT
>WBZT01000265.1_pt1 | contig 44435 bp, 41 predicted proteins | sample 5204241 | NCBI WGS metagenome assembly WBZT01 (sample SAMN12344358, study PRJNA552823) | activated sludge metagenome | biome: Activated sludge suspended growth; feature: Nitrification reactor; material: Wastewater; isolation source: activated sludge from nitrification reactor of wastewater... | reverse complement strand
GGAAGAATCAAGGCATTCCCCCTGTCATTCGAAGCCATCCAGCCTGATCGGCCCGAGTACAGAAGCATGATCATCAAGCCCTTCGCCGTGATCTACAAAGTGGCTCCAGACGAAGTGATCGTTCTTCGGGTAATTCACACTTCAATGAAGTGGAAGTAGCGGCAACGGCCTAAAACGCCGCGCCCGCGATAGATGGTCCGGCGCCAGGCGCGCATACCGCATCCTCATCGCACGGGCGGAGGGGATGCCGCCGGCACGCCGGTGCCGCCCTCAGCGATACAGATCCCCCATGGCGCGGGCGAACAGGCGGTTGCCCGACAACAGCAGGTTGCCGGCGTATTCCTCGAAACTGGCCGGGTCGGCGCGCATGACGCCCTTCTGGCTGGTGCGTACCGGGCCGCCGGACAGTCCGATCAGCGCCAGACCCGCCACCAGGCCGCGGTTGCTGCTCATTTCTCCCATTTCCAGCTGACCATAGCGGCCGGCGAACACCACGTTTTCCTTGAGCGGGGCCACACCCCCCATCACCGCCGAGGAAATCGGCGCCGCGCGGCCGCGCACATAGAGCAGGGTCTGGCCCTTGCGCAGGCTCATGCCGGCCCTGGCTTCCACGTCGGTCTCGTCGCGCACGCCGAACAGGCCCTTGTTGCGGGCGCTGGCGGTCTCGGCGAAATCCACCACCAGCAGGGGATTGAGGACAAGGGCCTTGCGGTCGTACCCGAAATCGCCGGCGCGGCGGCCGTTGCCCCAGCCGAAGGCGCCCTGGTCCCCCAGGGCCTCGGCCTGGTCGAACCAGAGCTTCATGCCGGTGGGTGAGAGCACGACATAGGTGCGCCCCTCATGACTCACCGTGTAGGGCTTGCCGTCCTCCTGCCTGGCGGCCTCGATCTCGCCGAACGAGGGATGGGCGGCGAATTCCGCATAGGGGATGAGGTCCACCCCATGGGCCTTCAATTGCGCCAGGAAATCCCGGTGGGCGCGATCCACCAGCGCCTGCATGCGCTGGAGGTCCATGCCCTCCAGGCTGATTTCGATCTGGGAATTCACGCCGGAATTGTGGATGCCCCCCGGCAGATAGGAGGCGCGCACGCTGTCCGAAACCGTCGCCTTGGTGGCCAGGGCGACGCGGAATCCGCCCACCACCACCTTCTTCATGGTGGCGAGGTCTTCCCTGGGCCAGATCCGCTTTTCCAGGAAGGTCTCCGCGTCCAGGTCCACCACGCCGGGCGCCCGATCCAGGGCGGCCATGGGGGAAGCGGGCCGCGTGCTTGCGGCGGACGTCTCCGCACTGGCGGGTTTGGCGGCGGATTCCTCGGCGCCGAGCAGACCCTTCACCGAACCCCATAGATCGAGGGCCTGGGCCGGCGCGGCCAGGGAGACCAGGCCGCAGAGCAGCCACGCATGCAACATCCGATTCATATTCCATTCCTCAATCGCGCTGGTTTCCGTACCCTTCGCCCGCTGATCCTGGCAAGCCGAGGCGCGTGGCCAGCCGGGGCCTGGCGCGCGCAGTTTACAAGCGTTACCGCCCTGACGGGAATGCCGGGTTGTGCGCCGGCTGATTGATGTTCATCGAATCCGGCCGCCGCGCCGGCCCCACTCCTGTTTCCAGCCGTCCGTTAGTGTTCCGGCCCGCCCCGGGCGGGGCGATGGCTTCAGACCCGTCTCCCCCAGCCGCCCGGCTCAAGCAACAGCGCAACCAGCAACTCGATCCAGCGGCGACCGAGATCCAGGGGCCAGAACAGGCCGCCGAACAGGGCGTCCCCGGGCCGGGAACCCTGGGCCAGGCGAAGCCTGGCCAGGGCCAGGCCGAGGATCAGGTAAAGGGTCAGTCCCAGGCTGGCGCTCATGAATTCCTCCTCGAAGTGGTGACGGCGCCCAGGCTAAGGGGAATCGGGCTCACCAGATGAGCCTGCCAGGGCTAGAATGGCGCAAAGCCCCAGACGAGGACCGCCATGGACCGCACCGAACGCTTCCATCTCATCGACATGATGTTGTCCGGCCCCGGCGTGGTGACCTTCCAGCGTCTGCAGGAACGCCTGGAGGTGTCGCGGGCCACCCTGAAGCGCGACCTGGAATACCTGCGCAACCGCCTCAACGCGCCCATCGTCTGGGACCGGGATGCCGGCGGATACCGCTTCGAGCGGGAGGAACGGGTGGGCGGCCAGTACGAATTACCGGGACTGTGGTTCTCCGCCGAGGAAATCCACGCCCTGCTGACCATGCAGCACCTGCTCGTCAACCTGGACGCGAGCGGCCTGCTCGGCGCCCATATCCAGCCCCTGATGGCCCGCATCACCGGGCTGCTGGGCAGCGGGCGCCATCCCGCCGAGGAAGTCAGGAAGCGCATCAAGCTGATCCCCCTGGCCGCGCGCCGGCTGTCCCTGGAGCATTTCGCCGCCCTGGGTTCGGCCCTGCTGCGCCGCAAGCGCCTGCTCGTCACCTACTACGCCAAGTCCAGCGACGAGACCAGCGAACGGGAGATCTCGCCCCAGCGCCTGGTCCACTACCGGGAAAACTGGTATCTGGACGCCTGGTGCCACCTGCGCGATGGGTTGAGGAGCTTCGCGGTGGACGGGGTGCGGCGGGCGGAGATCCTGGAATCCCACGCCCGCGACATCCCGGAAAAGACCCTGGACGCCGTATTGGGGGCGGGATACGGGATCTTTTCCGGCCGCCGGCTGACCTGGGCCAGGCTGCGCTTCAGCGCCGAACGCTCGCGCTGGATCGCCCTGGAGCAATGGCATCCCAGGCAACGCGGCAAACTGCAAAGGGATGGCCGATACCTGCTGGAAGTGCCTTATGCCGACGACCGGGAACTGATCATGGACATCCTGCGCCATGTGCCGGAGGTGGAGGTGCTGGCGCCGGAGGCGCTGCGGGAGGCGGTCATTGGCAAGCTGCGGGCCGGACTGGAACGGCTGGCCTGAGACGGAGACGAGGCATGGTGGTCGTCAATTCCCATCGCACCACGGCCATCGTCATCCGCCACGATGGCAGGCACGTCACCCTGGTGCCCATGAAAAGCGGCCGCCTTGGCGCGACCCGGCTGGAACGGGAACGCTTCGAGGGGGAATGGCGGCCGATGGACTATGACCTGGCGCGCGCCCTGGCCTTTTTCCTGGCCCACGCGGCACAGCAGGGCGCCACCCGGGAAGCGATCGATGGCCTGATGCGTCTGGAGGAAAAGTCCCGCCGGGTGGTGGCAAGCCTGTTCTGAAGGGGCTACTGTCGTTGCCGGAGCGTGGGCGTGGCTATCCCAGATGGGCCATCAGCCTCCCCGCGGCCCGCTCCGACACCACCATCACCAGCTTCAGCATGGCCCGGGTCGCGCCCACGAACAGCTTGCGTACCGCCCGCTCGTCCAGCGCCTCGAAGTCGATCTCGGCGAAGACGATGGCCGGGGCCGCCTGGCCCTTGAAGCGGTAGACCGATTCCAGCAGCACGTCGCCGTCCGTGTGAATCGGCTGTCCGAGCAGATCGTAGCGGCCGGTATAGGTCTTGAGCCGGTGGGGGCCGAGCTGGTCGTAGGTGAACAGCAGGGACTGCTCCCGGCCGCGGAAACTGACCAGGGCCAGGTCAGACTTGCGGAAACCCTCCGCCAGGCAAAGGCGGATGCCCTCCTTCACCTTCTGGTTCAGTTCCGCCGCATCCCGGTAGGTCAGCACCTCCAGGCCGGAGGACTGGAACGGACCCCGGGCCTCGATGGGTGCGTCGGCCGGCATCAGGGACTGGAGCATGCGCACCACGGCGCGGGGGCTGCGGTAATTGCCGTCGGCGCGCAGGCGCACCCAGCCGGGCAGGTCCACGGGCGGCCGCAGGTACAGGTTCTGCATGGGATCCTCCAGCCAGAGCATGCGCCCCGCCGGCCCGGCATGGGCCAGGGCCAGGTCGCGCCAGGCCTCGGTGAAGTCCTGGCCTTCATCGACGATGAGCGTGTCGAAGCGCCAGTCCTCCCCCACGGGCAAGGCGGCGGCCTGCTCCAGCAGCCACTCGAAGGCATCCGGCCTGGCGAAGTCGGGGGTCTCCCCGGCCGCCCGCAGGCGCTGGTCGCACAGCATGTGCAGGGTGCAAGCCAGGCCGCCGGGCGGTGCGATGCGCTGGAAATGGTCGGCCAGGGGGCGGTTGTAACAGAGATAGAGGGGACGCTTGCCCGCGTCCAGGGCGGCGGCGTATTCGGCCAGGGCCAGCTGGGTCTTGCCCGAGCCGGCCGTGCCGGTCACCCGCAGCCGATGGGGCTCGAACTCCAGCCGCCTGGCCCAGTGGGCCAGGCCGCCGGCGATGCGGGTCACCAGGCCGCGCGCCTGGCCGATCAGGGCGCTGACATCGGTTTCCAATTGCAGGATGTCGCGCAGGAAGCGGTGCACCTGCCGGGCCCGGTCGTCGCCCTCCCCCGCTGGCAGGATGCGGGCGACCGTCTCCGCCAGGCGACCGGCCCCGCGGCTGTCGACGATGCGCGCCGGATCGATGCCGGCGGTGGGCAGCTTTTGCACGGTGTAATCCGGGCAGTACAACAGGATGTCGAGGGAAATGCCCCGGCAGCCCGGCCGGGCATGCAATTTGGCCTGAAGAGCCGCCAGATTGCGCGCCATCTGCACGGGCACGCTCTTGGTCTTTTCCGCGTAGCGCTTGACCAGGCCCTCCGGCCCCTCCTCCAGGAAGCCGCTTTTCTGCTCGATGAGCAGCAGGTCGCCGGCCCGGTTGACCACGACGAAATCGATCTCGCCATGGATGGCATAGCCCCGCTCCGCGTTGCTCCAGTGCACCGCGTGATAGACCGTGTAGTCGGCGGGCAGGCCCCGGGCCAGGGCATCCAGGGTTTCGATCTCCCTGCGCGCGGCGCCGGTGACCGCGTACTCACGCCAACCGTCCGGAACCACATTGGCCATGCCGGAAACTCCCGCGTTCCATCCAGCGCCAAGCATAGCAAGGCTCGGGGCGCGGGCGGACATGCGAGAATCACCCGTCTTCGAAAGCGCCGCCATGACCTCCGCGAAACCCTGCCCCTTCTGTGTCCTGGACCCCGCCCGCATCCTGGCCGAGGATGAACTCACCGTGGTCTACAAGGATGGCTTCCCGGTCTCGCCGGGCCATGCCGTCATCATTCCCCGCCGCCACTTCGCCACCCTGTTCGAGGCCACGCCGCAGGAACAGGCCGCCCTGCTGGCCGCCCTGGCCAGGGCCAAGGAGATCCTGGACCAGCGCCACCATCCCGATGGCTACAACATCGGCATCAACCACGGCAAGGCCGGCGGGCAATCCGTGCCCCACCTGCATCTCCACGTGATTCCCCGCTACCTGGGCGACAAGGAGGACCCGCGCGGCGGGGTGCGCTGGATCTTGCCGGACAAGGCCAGGTACTGGCCCTGATGGGGGGGTGACGCCCCCCGACCTGGTGGCTCAGCGCCCGAGTTTGAAGCGACCGAGCAGCTCGTTCATTTCCCGGGCCAGGGCCACCAGTTCCTCGCTCACGCCCCGTGTTTCCACCGCCTCGCTGGCGGTACGGCCGGCGACCTGGCTGATGTCCAGGACGCGGCGCCCCACGCTCTCGGTCAGCTCCCCCTGGGTTCTCACCGCGTGGGCCATCCGGGCATTGAGTTCACGGATATCCGCCACCTTCTCCACGATGTGGTCCAGGCCGCCCACCGCATCTTCCAGCTGGTGGCTGTGCTGGGCCGCGGTATCGCGCGCCTGGTTCATGACCTGCACGGCGCGGTGGGCCTCCTGGCGGAGCTGGGCGACGATGCCCTCGATGTTCTGGGTCGATTGATGGGAAAGATTCGCCAGCTTGCGCACCTCGTCGGCCACCACGGCGAATCCGCGCCCCATCTCCCCGGCCCGGGCGGCCTCGATGGCCGCGTTCAGGGCCAGCAGGTTGGTCTGCTCGGCGATGCCCTTGATGACATCCAGCACGTTGCTCACGTCCTGGCTGCGCTGGTCGAGTTCCTCGATGACCTGGGCCGCCTGCTGGATCTCGCCGACCAGGGACAGGATGCCCGAGATGGCCTCGCGCGTGGTCTGGGTGCTCTGGCCGGCGTCCTTCTCGGCCTCCACCGAGGCCTCGGCCGTGCGCGCGGCGCTGGCCCCGACTTCTCCGGCGATGGTCCTCAGGTCGTCGATGGATCGGGACGTGGCCTCGCTTTCCCGCAATTGCCTGCCCGCCCCCTCGGCGGTCAACTCCGATACCGCCGCGACCCGGTCCGCGGCGACGGTGAGGCGTCCCGTGGTGTCCGCCACCAGTCCCAGGCTGGCGCTGAACTTGTCGAGCATGCCGTTGATGGCCTGGGCGAGGGTGCCGACCTCGTCTTTCCTGTCGAGTTCCAGCCGACGGCCCAGGTCGGAATCCCGTTCGATGTCATGCATGGCGCGGCGCATGCCCAGCAGAGGGGTCACGATGATGCGACGCAATAGAGTGATGACCAGGGCAATGCCGATCACGCACAGGACCAGGTTCAGGCCGGCGACCATGAATAGGCTCTGCCTGAACTCGCTGTCCAGTTCATTGAGGGAATAGCTCACCCGCACGGCACCGAGTACGGTGCCTTCGGCATGCTGGTGGCAACCCAGGCAATTCGTGCCCAGGTAGTTGGCGCTGGCCGTCAGGGGTTTGACGACGGTTACGAAGCGGCCATTCGCGTCTTCCCCCGCCTCCAGGACCGCCTCGCCGCCCACGCCACGTTCCTCCAGTGCGTCCTGGGGCCTGGCCTCATGGGTGCTGACCCCGGCGAGCTTGCCGGGGGAATGGACGATGCGGATTTCGCGCACGCCCGGCGCCGCCAGGAACTTCTTGCGAAGATTCTCGCGCTGGTCCATGGTGCCCGTGAGCATCATGGTATTCACCCCATCGAAGTAGGATTGGGCCAGGTCCCGCGCCTTTTCCATGCCCACATCCACCGCCAGGTTCCGCTCGTTGCGAGCGGTGAGCAGGGTCGAGGCCGCCAGTGCCGCGATGAAGATCAGGGTGATGGCGATGACAATCTTCGCTTGAACCGACAGGTGGTCTTTTGTCATGAAGCGGCCCGCGTAAAGGTGAAAGTTCGACCAACCCGACGATGCTGCGCTTCCTGGCAGCCCGCCGGATAGGGTTAACGGTCAACTGGGGGCGGAACTTGAATCCCCGCTTCGGATTTCGACGCGGCGGATCCCGGCTTCAGGGGAATCGACGGGTGCGGTGCCGTCCCTGGACGGCGATTACGACACGCGGGTGGACGCGAGCGGTCGGCGGATTACTGCAAGGTCATCTGCATCGCGTAGGTGCAGAGGGTGATGAGGGGCTGGGGCAGGATGCCGAGCGCCAGGACCGCCAGGCCATTGGCGGACAGCAGCGCCTGGATGTCGAAGGCCGGCGTCATGGCCGGCGCGTCCGCCCTGGGCGCGTCGAAGTAGAGAATCTTGACGACGCGCAGGTAGTAGAACGCGCCGATCAGGGAGAACATCACCGCCACCACGGCCAGCCAGAGGAAGCCCGCGCCCACCAGGGATTGCAGGATGGAGAGCTTGGCGTAGAAGCCGACGAAGGGCGGGATGCCGGCCATGGAGAACATGAGGATGGCCATCAGGGCCGCGAGCCAGGGATGGCGGCTGTTGAGACCCTTGAAGTCGTCCAGGTGCTCGGCCTCGTGGCCGTTCTGGGACAGGTAGACCACCAGGCCGAAGCTGCCCAGGCTCATGAGCACGTAGGCGATGGCATAGAACATGGCGGCGGAATAGCCGGCGAAGGTGCCGGACAGGATGCCCAGCAGCAGGAAGCCCATGTGGGAAATGGTGGAATAGGCCAGCATGCGCTTGATGTTGGTCTGCATGATGGCGGCCAGGTTGCCGATGGCCAGGGACAGCACCGCCATGATCGCCAGCATGCCCTGCCAGTCGCCCAGGGCCGGGTGCAGGCCGTCCACCAGCAGGCGCATGCTGAAGGCGAAGGCGGCCAGCTTGGGCGCGGAGCCGATGAACAGGGTGACGGCGCTGGGCGCGCCCTGGTAGATGTCGGGCACCCACATGTGGAAGGGCGCCACGCCCAGCTTGAAGCCCAGGCCGGCGACGATGAAGACGATGCCGAAGGCCAGGATCATGCTGTCCTTCACGCCATCCTGGAGGATGGCCGCCATCCTCGGCAGTTCCAGGGTGCCGGTAAGGCCATAGAGCATGGACATGCCATAGAGCAGCAGGCCGGAAGCCAGGGCGCCCAGCACGAAATACTTCATGGCCGCCTCGGTGGCCTGCTTGGACTCCCGCTGCAACGCCACCATGGCATAGAGGGACAGGGACAGCAGTTCCAGGCCCACGTAGAGCACGAGGAAATGGTTGGCCGAGATCATCACCATCATGCCCAGCACGGCGAACAGGGCCAGCACGAAGAACTCGCCCTTGAACAGGCCGCGCTCGCCCAGGTAGTTGCGCGAATAGACCACGGCGGCCATGGCGGCCAGGTAGGCCATGAGCTTGAGCACGTCAGCCATGGCGTCGTCGATGAACTGGCCGCCGAAGGTGGTCTGCACCTGGGGCACGCTGGTGAAGACGGTGATGGCCGCCGCGCCCAGCAGGGTGGCCAGGGTCAGCACATAGGCATAGTTGCGTTCCCTGGTGAACACATCCACCAGGAGAATGGCGCAGGCCATGCCCAGCACGAAGATCTCGGGCAGGGCGGGGAGGAGGTCGGGAACGGGAAACATCATGGAAAGTTCTTCTCGCTCAATACGCCAGCTTGCTGTGGGCCACGTGTTCCAGCAGGTTGTTCACGGAAGCGTGCATCACCTCGGTGAAAGGCAGGGGATACACGCCCATGCCCAGCACGCAGAGGGCCAGCAGGCCGAGAACCACGAATTCGCGGGAGTTGATGTCCCGCATCCCGGCCACGTGCTCGTTGGCCACCGGCCCGAACACCACCCGCTTGTACATCCACAGGGTGTAGGCGGCGCCGAAGATCAGGGTGGTGGCGGCAAGAGCGGCCCACCAGAAATTCACCTGGATCGCGCCCAGCACCACCATGAACTCGCCGACGAAGCCGCTGGTCGCCGGCAGGCCCGCGTTGGCCATGGCGAACAGCATGAAGAAGGCGGCGAAGCGCGGCATGGTGTTGGCCACGCCACCGTAATCGGCGATCTGGCGCGAATGGACCCGGTCGTACATGACGCCCACGCACAGGAACATGGCGGCGGAGACGAAGCCGTGGGAGATCATCTGGATCAGGCCGCCCTCCACGCCCAGGGGATTGAACAGGAAGAAGCCCAGGGTGACGAAGCCCATGTGGGCGATGGACGAATAGGCGATCAACTTCTTCATGTCCGACTGGGCCAGGGCCACCAGGCCGATATACACCACGGCCACCAGGGACAGGGTGACGATGAGCCAGGTGAGTTCATGGGCGGCATCCGGCACGATGGGCAGGATGAAGCGCAGGAAGCCGTAGGCGCCCACCTTCAGGGTGATGGCCGCAAGCACCACGGAACCGCCGGTGGGGGCCTCCACGTGGGCGTCCGGCAACCAGGTGTGCACCGGCCACATGGGTACCTTCACCGCGAAGGCGAAGAAGAAGGCCACGAACAGCAGGATCTGGGCGGTCATCGCCAGGGGCAGCTTGTGCCAGGTCAGGATCTCGAAGCTGCCGCCGCTCTGGAAATAGAGGTAGACCAGGGCCACCAGCATCAGCAGGGAGCCCAGCAGGGTATACAGGAAGAACTTGATGGCCGCGTAGACCCGGTTGGGGCCGCCCCACATGCCGATGATCAGGTACAGGGGGATCAGCATGGCCTCGAAGAACACGTAGAACAGCACCCCGTCCAGGGCGCCGAACACGCCGTTCAGCAGGCCGGACTGGATCAGGAAGGCCGCCATGTACTGGGCCACCTTGTCCTTGATCACCTCCCAGCCGGCCAGCACCACCAGGATGGTGGTGAAGCTGTTGAGCAGGATGAAGGGCATGGAGATGCCGTCCACGCCCAGTCGGTAGTGGATGTTGAACATGGGCACCCACTGGGCCAGCTCGTTGAACTGCATGGCGGAGCTGCCGGCGTCGAACCCGGTCCACAGGGGAATGGCCACCAGGAAGCCCAGCACGGAGCCGATCAGGGCCAGGGTGCGCTGGCCGTCGGCATTCTTGTCGCCGCCCGTGACGAGGATGAGCACCCCCGCCAGGATGGGCACCCAGATGGCGAGGCTGATCAGGCCGATCCCTTCAAACATGCGTCTTTATCCTCATCCCCGCGCGAACCAGGTGGCCAGGAGCAGCACACCCACGATCATCGCGAAGGCATAGTGGTAGATGTAACCGGTTTGCAGGTGCCGCACGACGCTGGCGACATGGCCCACCAGCCGCGCCGTGCCGTTGACCATGATGCCGTCGATGGCGCCCACGTCGCCCCAGCGCCAGAACCTGCCGCCCAGGAAGCGGGCGCCGCCGGCGAAGAACCAGTCGTTGAAATCGTCGAAGCCGTATTTCTTGTCCAGGATGCGGTAGATCAGGCCGAAACGCTTCTGGATGGCGGCGGGAATGTCGGGCCGCTTCAGGTAGAAGAACCAGGACAGGCCCACGCCCGCGACCGCCAGCCAGAACGGCAGGGTTTGCAGGGCATGCAGCCCCATGGCGGCGGCGCCGTGGAAGTGATGGGCCAGCTCGGCCATGGCGCCGTGGTGGGCGTTGACCTGGATGGCGGGGCCGAACCAGCCACCGAACAGCAGGGGCTCGATGGCCAGGTAGCCGATGGCGACGGACGGGATGGCCAGCAGGATCAGCGGCAGGGTCACCACCCAGGGCGTCTCGTGGGGGCAGGAATGGCCGCCGTGATGATGACCGTGGTGATCGCCGTCCTTGTCCGCCTCGTGGTCGTGGGTGTCGTGGGCGCACTTGAAGCGCGACTTGCCGTGGAACACCAGGAAATACATGCGGAAGGAGTAGAACGCCGTCACGAACACGCCCAGGGTCACGGCGAAATAGGCGAAGCCGGAACCGGCCAGGTTGGAGAACTTCACCGCCTCGATGATGGAATCCTTGGAGTAGAAGCCCGCCAGGAAGGGCGTGCCGATCAGGGCCAGGGAACCGATCAGGGAGGTGATCCAGGTGATGGGCATGTACTTGCGCAGCCCGCCCATGTTGCGGATGTCCTGGTCGTGGTGCATGCCGATGATCACGGAACCGGCGGCCAGGAACAGCAGGGCCTTGAAGAAGGCGTGGGTCATCAGGTGGAAGATGGCCACGCCGTAGGCGGAGGCGCCCAGGGCCACGGTCATGTAGCCCAGCTGGGAGAGCGTCGAGTACGCCACCACCCGCTTGATGTCGTTCTGGATCACGCCCAGGAAGCCCATGAACAGGGCGGTGATGGCACCGATCACCATGACGAAGGACAGGGCGGTATCGGACAGCTCGAACAGGGGCGACATGCGCGCCACCATGAAGATGCCCGCCGTCACCATGGTCGCCGCGTGGATCAGGGCGGAGATGGGGGTGGGGCCTTCCATGGAATCCGGCAGCCACACGTGCAGGGGGAACTGGGCCGACTTGCCCATGGCGCCGATGAACAGCAGGATGCAGATCACCGCCATCAGGCTCCAGGTGTGGCCTTCCCACAGGGTAATGGTGTGGTTGGCCAGTTCCGGCGCCTTCTGGAACACCTGGGCGTAATCCAGGGTGCCGAAGTGGGCCAGCACCAGGCCGATGCCGAGCAGGAAGCCGAAGTCGCCCACCCGGTTCACCAGGAATGCCTTCAGGTTGGCGTAGATGGCGGTTTCCCGGGTGTACCAGAAGCCGATCAACAGATAGGACACCAGGCCCACCGCCTCCCAGCCGAAGAACAGCTGGAGGAAATTGTTCGACATCACCAGCATGAGCATGGAGAAGGTGAACAGGGAGATGTAGCTGAAGAAGCGCTGGTAGCCCGGATCGTCGGCCATGTAGCCGATGGTGTAGATGTGCACCATCAGCGAGACGAAGGTCACCACCAGCATCATCAGCACGGTGAGCTTGTCGATGAGGAAGCCGATCTCCAGGGAGATGTCGCCGGAGGTGAGCCAGGTATAGACCGGGCCGTTGAAGGTTCCGCCGGCCTGCACATCCTGAAATATCCACAGGGAAGCCAGGAAGGAAATGGCCACGCCCAGGATGGTGACCCCATGGGCGCCGGCGCGGCCGATGGCTTTGCCGAACAGACCGGCGATGACGGCGCCGGCTAGGGGCGCGAGGGGAACGGTGAGGTAGAGGGATTGCATATCCATGGTCAGCCCTTCAACCGATCCAGATCGTCCACGTTGATGGTACGCAGGCTGCGGAACAGCACCACCAGGATGGCCAGGCCGATGGCGGACTCCGCCGCCGCCACGGTGAGGATGAAGAACACGAATACCTGGCCGGCGGTGTCGTCCAGGTAGCGGGCGAAGGCGATGAAGTTGGTGTTCACCGCCAGCAGCATCAGTTCGATGGCCATGAGCAGGATGATCACGTTCTTCCGGTTCAGGAAGATACCCACCACGCTGATGGCGAACAGGATGGAACCCAGGATCAGGTAATGGTTCAGGCCGATCATTCGTCGTCGTCCTCGGTTTTGGGCGGCTCGGGTTTCACCGGCTTCATGGACACCATGCGGATGCGGTCGGCGCGCTTCACCTTGACCTGGTCCGCCGGGTTCATCTGCCTGGTGTCGCCGCGCTTGCGGTGGGTCAGGGCGATGGCCGCCACCATGGCCACCAGCAGCAGCACGGCGGCCAGCTCGAAGGGGTAGACGTAGTCGGTGTAGAGCAGGCGGCCCAGTTCCTTGATGTTGCTGTAGTCGGCGGCGTGGGGCGCGGGGGTGGGGAGGCCCAGGTCCTTGCCGCCCAGCACCATGACCATTTCCACCACCATCAGGCCGGCCACCAGGAGGCCCGCCGGCAGGTAGCTCCAGAAGCCCTTGCGCAGTTCCTCCAGGTTGATGTCCAGCATCATCACCACGAACAGGAACAGCACCATGACCGCGCCGATGTAGACCAGCACCAGGGTGATGGCCAGGAACTCCGCTTCCAGCAGCAGCCACAGTCCGGCGCCGGTGAAGAAGGCCAGCACCAGGGCCAGGGCCGAATGCACCGGGTTGCGCGCGGTGATGACGCGCAGGGCCGCCAGCACCAGGATGGCGGAGAGGAAGTAGAAAACGAGGCTCTTGAATTCCATCAGTCGACCCCGGGAAACGGGAAACGGGAAACGGGAAACGCCGCTTCGCGCGGAGACGACCCGCGCCGGCAGGGGTTGGATTTGTGCGTTTCCCGTTTCACTTTTCCCGTTTCCCCATTACCGGTATTTCGCGTCTTCCGCCCGGTCGCGGGCGATCTGGTCTTCGTATTGGTCCCCCACCGCCAGCAGCATGTCCTTGGTGTAGTAGAGGTCGCCCTTCTTCTCGCCGTGGTATTCCAGGACGCGGGTCTCGACGATGGCGTCCACCGGGCAGGCCTCCTCGCAGAAGCCGCAGAAGATGCACTTGGTCAGGTCGATGTCGTAGACCGTGGTGCGCCGGGTGCCGTCGGCGCGCTGCTCGGACTCGATCTTGATGGCCATGGCCGGGCACACCGCCTCGCACAGCTTGCAGGCGATGCAGCGTTCCTCGCCGTTGGGATAGCGGCGCTGGGCGTGCAGGCCGCGGAAACGGGGGGACTGGGGCGTCTTCTCTTCCGGAAACTGCACCGTGATCTTGCGCGAGAACAGGAACTTGCCGGTGAGGGCCATGCCCTTGACCAGCTCGACGAGCAGGAAGGTGTCGAAGAAGGACTTGATCGATTTCAGCATCGCATCCGCCTCAATGGAACAGATGGCCGTATGGCGTCTGCATGGCCGCGCCCACCACCAGGATCCAGACCAGGGTCACCGGGATGAACACCTTCCAGCCCAGGCGCATGATCTGGTCGTAGCGATAGCGCGGGAAGGTGGCGCGGAACCAGAGGAACAGGAACAGCACGAAGGACATCTTCGCGGCGATCCACAAGAAGCCGTCCGGCAGGAACGGGAACGGCGACAGCCAGCCGCCCAGGAACATGATGCTGGTGAGGCCGGCGATCAGGATCATGTTGGCGTATTCGGCCAGGAAGAACACGGCGAAGGCCATGCCGGAATATTCCACGTGGAAGCCGGCGACGATCTCCGATTCCCCTTCCGCCACGTCGAAGGGCGCCCGGTTGGTTTCCGCCACGCCGGCAATCAGGTAGACGATGAACAGGGGGAACAGGGGCAGCCAGTACCACTGCCAGAAACCGCCCGCCTGGTGGTTGACGATGTCGGTCAGGTTCAGGCTCTGGGCCGCCATCAGCACGCCCACCAGGGCAAAACCCATGGCGATCTCGTAGGACACGATCTGGGCCGAGGAACGCATGGCGCCCAGAAAGGCGTACTTGGAGTTGGAGGCCCAGCCCGCCACCACCACGCCGTACACGCCCATGGAGGTGATGGCCATGATGTAGAGCAGACCGGCGTCGATGTTGGCCAGCACCAGCTTGTCGGTGAAGGGGAACACGGCCCAGGCCGCCAGGGCCGGCGCGATGACCAGGATGGGGCCGAGGAAGAACAGGCCCTTGTTGGCCCCGCTCGGGACGATGATTTCCTTGAACATCAGCTTCACCGCATCGGCGATGGGCTGCAGCAGGCCGATGGGGCCCACCCGGTTGGGGCCGATGCGCACCTGCATGTAGCCGATCACCTTGCGTTCCACATAGGTGAGGTAGGCCACGCACAGCATCAGCGGCGCGACGATGGCGATGATCTTGACCAGGGTCCAGACCGGCAGCCAGGCGGGGCCGAGGAGGTCGTGCAGCATATCCATGTCAGACCTTCTCCACGCTGATGGCGCCGAAGCGGGCACCCAGACCGGCGGTCAGGGGATGGGCGGCGGCGATGCGCACGGTGCCGGGCGCCAGGCGATCATCCCGATCCACCGGCAAGGTGATTTCATGGCCGTTCTGGCGCATGCGCGCGGCATCGCCCGCCTTCAGGTTCAGGCTGGCCAACTGGTCGCCGCGCATCCAGGCGCATGGCGCGGCGGCATCGGCGGTGGCCTGCAGGGGCGCGGAGCGGCGGGTGAGGGCATCGAGCTGGTTGATGGGGGTCTCGCCCAGGCGCTCCAGTCCTTCCGCGCTTCGCGGACGAGCCGGTTCCACCACGGTGGCGGCGTTGTCCAGATGGGCGGCGATGCCGTCCTGGCCCTGCGGCAGGGCATCGGCGCGCACGCCTTCCACGCTGTCGTAATCGAAACCGCCGAGGCTGAGCAGATTGCCCAGCACCCGCAGCACCTTCCAGGCGGGCCGGGCTTCGCCCCGGGGCTTGACGGCGCCGTGGAACACCTGCAGACGGCCTTCCATGTTGACGAAGGCGCCACCGGTTTCGGTGAACGGCGCGATGGGCAGCAGCACGTCGGCGTAGTCCATGGCCCGGGTCTTGAAGGCGCTCATTTGCACCACGAACTCGGCCCCCTCGAGGGCGGCCATGGCCTGGGCGCTGTCGCCGGCTTCCAGTTCCGGCTCCGCGCCCAGCAGGACGTAGGCGGCAATGGGCGCGACCCCTGGCTGGCCCAGCATGGCGGCGGCGGCGAGGCCGCCGGGCCCGGGCAGGGCACCCGCGATCTGCCCGCCCACGGAGTTGGCGGCGGGAGACAGGAAGCCCAGGGTCGCGCCGGTGGCGGCCGCGATGGCCTGGGCCAGGGCGTGAATTTCGTTGGCGGCCGGGTGGTTCTGGGCCACGGCGCCGAGCAGCACGGCCTTGCGCGCGCCGGACATGAGGCTGGCGGCGATGGCGCGGGCGGCAGCATCGGCCTGGATATCCGCCTGGATATCGCCCGGGACAGCGGACAGCGGCGCGCCCGCATCGCGCAGGGCGGCGGCAATACGGGCCAGGGCGTCGACCAGGGCGGAAGGCTTGATGATGAGCTTGCCCGTCACCTTGCACAGCAGGTTGTCGTCGGCGGCGTGCACCACGTTCAACTGGGCGCCGTGCTTCACGGCCTGGCGCAGGCGCTGGGCGACGAGGGGCTGCTCCTGACGCAGGGTGGCGCCGATCAGCAGCACCCGCTCCAGCGTGTTCAGGTCCGCCACCGGCATGCCCAGCCAGCGGGCGCCCTGGCCCTGCGTATCCACGGCCTGGGCCGGGCGATGGTCGATGTTCTCCGTGCCCAGGCCGCGCAGCAGCTTGGTGAAGAGGTAGAGCTCCTCCACGGTCTGGTGCGGGCTGGCCAAGCCGCCGATGGCGGCGGCGCCCCTGGACGCGCGGATTTCGGCGAGGCGGGTGGCAACCCGTTCGAGGGCGTCCTGCCAGCTGACCTCGCGCCAGGTTCCGCCGTCCTTGAGCATGGGACGGGTCAGGCGCTGGTCGGAATTCAGGGCCTCATAGCTGTAGCGGTCCCGGTCGGCGATCCAGCATTCGTTGACCGCCTCGTTGTCCTGGGGCACCACGCGATAGACCTTGCCGTTCTTCACGTGCACCTGGACGTTGGCGCCCAGGCCGTCGTGGGGGCTCACCGACTTGCGCCGGGACAGTTCCCAGCTGCGGGCGGCATAGCGGAACGGCTTGGAGGTGAGCGCGCCCACCGGGCACAGCTCGATGACGTTGCCGGACAGTTCGTGGGTGACCTGGGCCTCCAGGAAGGGCATCACTTCCGTGTGCTCGCCGCGGCCGGGCATGCCCAGCTCCATCAGGCCGGCGATCTCCTGGCCGAAGCGCACGCAGCGGCTGCAGTGGATGCAGCGGGTCATGTCGGTGGCGATGAGGGGACCGAGTTCCTTGTCCTTCACCACCCGCTTGGGTTCCTGATATTTGGAGGCGGAACCGCCGTAGCCCACGGCGATGTCCTGCAACTGGCACTCGCCGCCCTGGTCGCAGATGGGGCAGTCCAGGGGATGGTTGATGAGCAGGAACTCCATCACGCCCTTCTGGGCGGCGATGGCCTTGGGCGAGCGGGTCATGACCTTCATGCCGTCGGTGACCGGCGTGGCGCAGGCCGGCAGCGGCTTGGGCGCCTTTTCCACTTCCACCAGGCACATGCGGCAGCTGGCGGCGATGGACAGCTTCCTGTGGTAGCAGAAATGGGGGATGTAGATGCCCGCCTGATGGGCGGCATCCATCACCGTCGCGCCGGGGGCGACTTCGAGTTGCTGGCCGTCGATTTCGATCAGGGGCATTTTCAGTTGCCTACCATGCAACGCTTGTTTTCGATGTGGTACTCGAATTCCTTGCGGAAGTGCTTCACGAAGCTGGCCACCGGGCCCACCGCCGCCTCGCCCAGGGCGCAGATGGTGTTGCCGGCGATGTTCTTGCCGATGCGCAGCAGCTCGTCCAGGTCCTCGGGCCGGCCCCGGCCGGATTCGATGCGGTGCACGATGCGGTACAGCCAGCCGGTGCCTTCCCGGCAGGGCGTGCACTGGCCGCAGGATTCCTCGAAGTAGAAGTAGGACAGCCGTTCCAGGGCCTTGACCATGCAGACGCTGTCGTCCATGACGATGACCGCGCCGGAACCCAGCATGGAACCAGCCTTGGAGATGGAGTCGAAGTCCATGGTGCAGGCCATCATGGCCTCGGCGGTCAACACCGGGGCGGAGGAGCCGCCGGGAATCACCGCCTTGAGCTGGTGGCCTTTGCGCACGCCGCCGGCCATGTCCAGCAGGTCGGCGAAGGGGGTGCCCAAGGGGATTTCGTAGTTGCCCGGCTTGTTGACGTGGCCGGACACGGAGAACAGCTTGCTGCCGCCGTTGTTGGGCTTGCCCAGTTCCAGGAAAGCCTGGCCGCCGTGACGCATGATCCAGGGGATGGAGGCCAGGGTCTCGGTGTTGTTGATGGTGGTGGGCTTGCCGTAGAGGCCGAAGCTGGCGGGGAACGGCGGCTTGAAGCGGGGCTGGCCCTTCTTGCCCTCGATGGATTCCAGCAGGGCGGTTTCCTCGCCGCAGATGTAGGCGCCGTAGCCGTGGTGGGCGTACAGATCATAGTCCCAGCCGGAACCGAGAATGTTTTTGCCCAGGAATCCGGCGGCGCGCGCCTCTTCCAGAGCCTGCTGCCAGGATTCGTACTGTTCGAAGATTTCGCCGTGGATGTAGTTGTAGCCGGCCTTCGCGCCCAGGGTGTAGCCGGCGATGATCATCCCCTCGATGAGCTGGTGGGGATTGAACATGAGGATGTCACGGTCCTTGAAGGTGCCGGGCTCGCCCTCGTCGGTGTTGCACACCACGTACTTGTCGCCGGGGAAGGCCCGCGGCATGAAGCTCCACTTCAGGCCCGTGGGGAAGCCCGCGCCGCCGCGCCCGCGCAGGGCGCTGGTCTTGACCTGGGCGATGATGTCCTCGGCCGGGGTCTTCTCGGCCAGGATCTTCCTCAGGGCCTCGTAGCCGCCGTTGGCGGTGTAAGTCGACAGGGAAGCCGGATTGTCGTAATCCAGGGTCCAGGTACAGACCTTGTGGTTGGGGGTGTTCAAACTCATTTCATCTCGTCCAGGAGTTTGTCCACCGCTTCCGGCGTCAGATTGGCGTGCATCTGGTGGTTGTTGTGCAGGCACAGGGGGCCGTGACCGCAGGCGCCCATGCACTCGCCTTCCTTCAGGGTGTAGCGGCCGTCGGCGGTGGTCTCGCCGAAGCCGATGCCCAACCTGGCCTGGAGGTGTTCCGCGATCCTGTCTGCGCCCTGCAACTGGCAGGGCAGGTTGGTGCACAGGGTCACCTTGTTGCGGCCCACGGGCGCCAGGTCGTACATGTTGTAGAAGGTGGCCACCTCGTAGGCGGCGATGGCCGGCATCTCCAGGTAATTCGCCACGTACTCGATGGTGTCCCTGGACAACCAGCCCAGTTCCACCTGGGCGATGCGCAGGGCGCTCATGACCGCCGACTGCTTGTGCTCGGGCGGGTACTTGGCGACTTCCTTGTCGATGAGGGCCAGGGATTCGGGGGATAGCATGGCTTACCTGTCTATATCGCCGAACACGATGTCCAGCGTGCCGATGATGGCGACCACGTCGGCGATCATGTGGCCGCGCGACATTTCGTCCAGGGCGGCCAGGTGGGAGAAGCCGGGGGCGCGCAACTTGAGCCGGTAGGGCTTGTTGGCGCCGTCGGAGATCAGGTAGACGCCGAACTCGCCCTTGGAGTGTTCCACCGCCGCATAGGCCTCGCCCTCGGGCACGTGCATGCCTTCGGTGAACAGCTTGAAGTGGTGGATCAGCTCTTCCATGTTGGACTTCATGGATTCGCGACTGGGCGGCGCCACCTTGTGGTTGTCCACGATCACCGGACCCGGGTTTTTCTTCAGCCAGTCCACGCACTGCCGGATGATCTTGTTGGACTCGCGCATCTCTTCCATGCGCACCAGGTAGCGGTCGTAGCTGTCGCCGGTGCGGCCCACGGGGATCTCGAAATCCATGCGGTCGTAGACCTCGTAGGGCTGCTGCTTGCGCATGTCCCAGGGGATGCCGGAGCCGCGCAGGATGGGACCGGTCATGCCCAGGGCCTTGGCCCGCTCCGGCGTCAGCACGCCGATGCCGACGGTGCGCTGCTTCCAGATGCGGTTGTCGGTGAGCAGGGTCTCGTAGTCGTCCACGTAGCCGGGGAAGCGGTTGGTGAAATCCTCGATGAAGTCCAGCACGCCGCCCTGGCGGTTCTCGTTGAGGCGGCGCAGATCGGACTCGTTCTTGCCCTTGGAGGCCAGGTATTGCGGCATGCGGTCCGGCAGGTCGCGGTAGACGCCGCCGGGGCGGTAATAGGCCGCGTGCATGCGGGCGCCGGTCACCGCCTCGTAGACGTCGATCAGGTCTTCCCGCTCGCGGAAGGCGTACAGGAAGACGGTCATGGCGCCCACGTCCAGGGCGTGGGTGCCCAGCCACAACAGGTGATTCATGATGCGGGTGATTTCGTCGAACATCACCCGGATGTACTGGGCCCGCTCCGGCACCTGGATGCCCAGCAGGCGCTCGATGGCCATGCAGTAGGCGTGCTCGTTGATCATCATGGACATGTAGTCCAGACGATCCATGTAGGGCACGGCCTGGAGGAAGGTCCTGGTCTCGGCCAGCTTCTCGGTGGCACGATGCAGCAGGCCGATATGCGGATCGGCGCGCTCGATCACCTCGCCGTCCAGCTCCAGCACCAGGCGCAGCACCCCGTGGGCGGCCGGGTGCTGGGGGCCAAAGTTGATCGTGTAATTGCGGATATCGGCCATTTACGCCACCCCGCCGTAGTTGTCCTCGCGCACGATGCGCGGCGTGATCTCGCGCGGGTCGATGCTGACCGGCTGGTAGATGACGCGCTTCAGGTCCGGGTCGTAGCGCATTTCCACGTGGCCGGAGATGGGGAAATCCTTGCGGAAGGGGTGGCCGATGAAGCCGTAGTCGGTGAGGATGCGGCGCAGGTCCGGATGCCCCTCGAAGACGATGCCGAACAGGTCGAAGGCCTCCCGCTCGAACCAGTTGACGGCGGGCCAGACGTCCACCAGGGACGCGATCACCGGCATGTCGTCGTCGGCGCAGAAAGTGCGCAGGCGCAGGCGATGGTTCTTGACGACGGAGAGCAGGTGCGCCACCACGGCGAAGCGGGCGCCTTCCCAGGCGCCGTCCTTGTAGGCGGAGTAATCCACGCCGCACAGGTCCATCATGAGGTCGAAGGCCAGGCCCGGTTCGTCGCGCAGGATGGCGGCCACCTCGAGCCAATCCTCGGGCCTCACCTCGACGGTGACCTCGCCGACGGCGATCTTGCTGGAGATGAGCTTGTCGCCCAGGGCGTCTTCGACGCGCGCGAGGAGGGCTTCCGGGGTCAGCGGCATGATGGGGCGTCGGTCCTGTCAGCGGGCGATGGTGGAGGTGCGGCGAATCTTCTTCTGCAACTGGATCAGACCGTACAACAGGGCCTCCGCGGTGGGCGGGCAGCCCGGCACGTAAACATCCACGGGCACGATGCGGTCACAGCCGCGCACCACGGAATAGGAATAATGGTAGTAGCCGCCACCGTTGGCGCAGGAGCCCATGGACAACACCCAGCGCGGCTCGGCCATCTGGTCGTAGACCTTGCGCAGGGCCGGCGCCATCTTGTTGCACAGGGTGCCGGCCACGATCATCAGGTCGGACTGGCGCGGGCTGGGGCGGAACACGATGCCGAAGCGGTCCAGGTCATAGCGGGAAGCGCCGGCCTGCATCATCTCGATGGCGCAACAGGCCAGGCCGAAGGTCATGGGCCACAGGGAACCGGTGCGGGTGTAGTTCACCACCGTGTCCACGGTGGTGGTGACGAAACCTTTTTCGAGAATGCCTTCGACGCCCATGGCCTTACCGCCCGCTCCGCAAGAATACCCGGGACGCCATGGCGAGCGCGTCGCGGGCAGTCCCTTCCGCCGGGTCGATCCCCATGTCACGCATGGGACCCCTCACCCAACGGCTCCAAGGCCTTACTCCCATTCCAGAGCCCCCTTCATCCACTCGTAGACGAAACCCACCACCAGGATGCCAAGGAATATGACCATGGAAACGAAGCCGAACATGCCCAGTTCCTCCAGCACCACGGCCCAGGGAAACAGGAAGGCGATTTCCAGATCGAACAGGATGAACAGGATGGCCACCAGGTAGTAGCGCACGTCGAACTTCATGCGCGCATCCTCGAAGGCCTCGAAACCGCATTCGTAGGGAGACATCTTTTCCGCGTCAGGACGATGGGGGCCCAGCAACCAGCCCGCCACCATGGGACCGACGCCCACCCCCAGCCCCACCAGGATGAACAGCAGAATCGGAAAATAATTCTCGAGCATGGATTCCCCGGAATGGCGCGTCGCCACACCCATCGGCACGCACCAAAGAAGGCCGCAAGTCTAGGGTTTCGAGGGCCCCACGTCAAGGCACACAAAAAGAAAAAACCCATTGATATCAATGGGTTATTAAATATCACGAAAAGATCATAAGGAAATTCGATGGTGCCGACGGCGAGACTCGAACTCGCACGACTTTCGTCACTGCCCCCTCAAGACAGCGTGTCTACCAATTTCACCACGTCGGCCTACTCGGAATGCCCGGGCATTCCGAAAAACTCACTTCGGGATCGCCCCCGACTTATCGATTCCACCCGCGGGCTGCTGGACAGGCTGGGGCGCCGCGGGCTGGCTGGGCGCGGCCACGGGCGTGGCAGCCGCCCCATGCTTCTGGCTGGAAAAATAAGTCAGGCCAAGGCTGGTCACGAAAAACGCCGTCGCCAGCACCGCGGTGGTGCGCGACAGAAAATTCGCCGAGCCGCTGGCGCCGAACAGGCTGCCGGAAGAACCGCTGCCAAAGGCGGCGCCCATGTCGGCCCCCTTGCCGTGCTGGAGCAGCACCAGCCCGACCACGGCGGCGGCCACCAGAATATGAAGAATCCAAACCATAAATTCCATTTATTGCACCCTATCCTGAACCTGGCCCCGCGCCTTACCCGGCCCGACAGATCGCCAGGAATTCCTCCGCATTGAGAGAAGCGCCGCCAATCAGTCCGCCATCGATGTCCGGCTGGGAAAGCAGTTCGACCGCATTATTGGCCTTCATGCTGCCACCGTACTGGATGACGAGACCCGACGCCACGGCGGCATCCAGCGCGCCCACCTTGCCGCGAATGAAGGCGTGCACCGCCTGGGCCTGCTCCGGCGTGGCGGTCTTGCCGGTACCGATGGCCCAGACCGGCTCGTAGGCCACCACGGCCCGCGCCAGGGCGGCAACCCCGCACTTGGCGATGACGACACCCAACTGGCGAGCGACGACCTGCTCGGTGACGCCGGACTCGCGCTCCTCCAGGGTCTCGCCCACGCAAAGAATCGGCGTCAGGCCGGCCGCCTGGGCGGCGGCGAATTTCTCGGCCACCACCGCATCGCTCTCGCCATAGAGGGCGCGGCGCTCGGAATGGCCGACGATGACATAGGCGCAACCGAAGTCCTTCAGCATGGACGCCGACACCTCGCCCGTGAAGGCGCCCTTGGCATGCTGGCTCATGTTCTGGGCGCCCCAGGCCACGGCCGAACCGGTCAGCCTGGCCTGAACTTGCGCCAGATAGGGGAAGGGCACGCACACCGCCACGCCGGCCTTCACATCGCCCATGCCGGCCAGCACGCCGGCCAGCAGGGCTTCGTTCTCGGCCAGACTGCCATGCATTTTCCAGTTGCCGGCGACCAGTTTGCGACGCATGGGTTCCCCCTCGAAAAAGACCGCGAATGGTAAAGGGGAAGGCCCGCCCGGTCAATCACCATGACCCCGGACGGCGTGTGGCGCGCCCGCGACACGCCGTCCGGCACCATGGGGCGCAACACCCCTGTCACCGGTCTGTCATCTGGGGCTGGCAGATTGCGCTCATGCCAGCCGTTCGCTCCGTTTTCATTTCCGATGTCCACCTGGGCACCCGCGCCTGCCAGGCCGAAAGCCTCCTGGCCTTCCTGCGTGAATATCCCGCCCAGCACCTGTACCTGGTGGGCGACATCATCGACTTCTGGAGCATGAGCCGGGGCGTGCACTGGAGCCCGGCCCAGAACACCGTGATCCAGAAGGTGCTGAAGCGCGCGCGGCATGGGGAAAAGGTGGTGTTCGTGCCGGGCAACCACGACGAGGCGTTGCGCGACCACTGCGAAACGGCCTTCGGCGATATCCGCGTGGAGCGCGAATACGTGCATGAAACCGCCGACGGCCGCCGCTTCCTGCTCACCCACGGCGACGATTTCGATCAGGTGACGCGCCACCATCGCTGGGTCGCCGTGCTCGGCGACATGGCCTACAACGGCCTGGTCCGCCTCAACGGCTGGCTGTCCCGGGCGCGCCGCCTGCTGGGCATCCCGGGTTACTGGTCCCTGGCCGGATACGCCAAGCGGCGGATCAAGACCGCGCTGCAATTCATTTTCGATTTCGAGGATTCGGTCATCCGCCATGTCCGCGAGCGCGGCCTGGACGGCGTGATCTGCGGCCATATCCACTGGGCTTCCCTGAAGGAAGTGGACGGGCTGGTCTACGCCAACTGCGGCGACTGGGTGGATTCCTGCAGCGCCATCGTCGAGCATGAGGACGGCAGACTGGAGATGGTGCAGTGGAGCGCGCTCTGCCGCCTGCCGCGCCAGGAGCCCGTGCCCGACCCCATCGAGGCGTACTGATGCGCGTCCTGATGGTTTCCGACGTCTACTTCCCGCGCATCAACGGTGTTTCCACCTCCATCGAAACCTTCCGTGGCGCCCTCGCGGAGCAGGGCATCGGCGTCGACCTGGTGGCGCCGGACTATGGCGGCGACGCGCCCAAACCCGGGGTGATCCGGGTGCCGGCGCGGCGCGTGCCCCATGATCCGGAAGACCGTCTGGCCCATTATGGCAAGCTGCGACAAGCCACCCTGGAAGCCGCCGCGGACTGCGACGTGATCCACATCCAGACGCCTTTCGCCGCCCACTACGCCGGTATTCATGCCGCGCGGGCGTTGCGCAAGCCGGTAGTGGCCACCTACCACACCCTGTTCGAGGAATATCTCCAGCACTACATTCCCTGGCTGCCGGCGGCGATGCTGCGGGGCCTGGCGCGGCGCTTCTCGCGCGGCCAGTGCAACGCCCTGGACGCGGTGATCGTGCCGTCCACGGCGATGCGCCAGCGCCTGCGCGAATACGGCGTGGTTCGTCCATCCCACGTGTTGCCCACGGGACTGCCGGCCGCCGTCTTCAGCCCGGGGGACGGCCCGCGCTTCCGGGCCGAACAGGGCATCGCGGCGGAGGTGCCGGTGGCGCTGTTCGTCGGGCGGGTGGCCCATGAAAAGAACATCGGCTTTCTCCTGGAAGCCGTGGCGCTGGCGCGTCGGAATCGCCCCGACCTCCTCTTCCTGGTCACCGGGGAAGGACCGGCGCGGCCCGACCTGGAACGCCAGGCCGCGCGGCTCGGCCTGGGCGACCATGTCCGGTTTCTCGGCTACATGGATCGCCGCCGCGAACTCCCCGCCGCCTATGCGGCGGCCGACGCCTTCGTGTTCGCCTCGCGCACGGAAACCCAGGGCCTGGTGCTGCTGGAAGCCATGGCCCAGGGCTGTCCGGCGGTGGCGCTCTCGGTCATGGGCACCGCCGACATCCTCGAGCCCCGGCGTGGTTGCCGCGTCGCCCCGGACGATCCCGCCGGCTTCGCGAGCACACTGGTCGACCTGTTGAACGACCCCCATGCCCGGGCCCGACTCGGCGAGGAAGCCCGGATCTACGCCGGCGAATGGTCTGACACGGTCCTGGCGCAACGGCTGGCCGAACTCTACCGGACCCTGGCAGCTTGAAACCCCTGCGCCTCCTGCTCGTCACCGAAACCTATCCGCCGGAGATCAACGGGGTGGCCATGACCACCTCCCGCATGGTGCGGGGGCTGCGCGAACGCGGCCATTGGGTCGGCCTGGTGCGGCCACGCCAGCAAAGCGACCGGGACATCGGCCTGGAACCCGATACCTGGACCGTGCCGGGCCTGCCGATCCCCAATTATCCGGGCCTGCATCTCGGCCTGCCGGCCTGGCGGCGCCTGGGACGCTTGCTGGACGAACAGCGCCCGGAGCGGGTGCACGTGGTCACCGAGGGGCCCCTGGGCTGGGCCGCGCTAAGGGCCGCGCGAGCACGGGGACTGCCGGTCACCTCCGGCTATCACACCCATTTCGACCAGTACAGCAACCACTATGGCCTGGCCTGGCTCATGCCCTGGGTCACCGGCTGGCTGGACGGCCTGCACCGGCGTTGCCAGGCCACCCTGGTGCCGACCCCGGAACTCGCCGACACCCTCGCGGCGCGCGGCATCCCCAATGTTCGGGTGGTCGGGCGCGGGGTCGACACCCGCCTGTTTCACCCGGGGCGGCGTGATCCGGAATTGCGGCGGCGCTGGGGCCTGGCGGACGACGCCCTGGCTTGCCTGTATGTCGGCCGCCTGGCCCCGGAAAAAAACCTGGCGGTGGTGGAGCGGGCCTATGCCGCCATCGCCGCCCGACACCCGCGGGCGCGCATGGTCTGGGTGGGCGACGGCCCCAGCCTGCCGGGACTGCGGGCCGCCCATCCGGACCATGTCTTCGCCGGGCCCCGCGTCGGCGAGGACCTCGCAGCCCACTACGCCAGCGCCGACCTGTTCCTGTTCGGCAGCCTTTCGGAAACCTGGGGAAACGTGCTGGGCGAGGCCCTGGCCAGCGGCCTGCCGGTGCTGGCCTACCGGCGGGCCGCGGCGGAGGCCCTGATCCGGAACGGGGAAAACGGAATGACGGTCAGGCCCGATGACGCCGGAGCCTTCACCGACGCCGCCCTGGCCTTGGCGGGCGACGCCGCCCTGCGCCAGCGTCTTGGCCACGCCGCCGTGGAATCCATGGGCGAGCACGGCTGGGACGGCATCGTCGAACGCTTCGCGTCGGTGTTGCGGGAAACGGCCTGAGGGAAAAAACCACGGTCGTGACCGCCGTGGCCCATGCGCGGGAGATCCCGCCGCCGCCTCACTCCTCGGCCGGCTCGTCCAGGTATTTCTGCAATCGCCGCTCGAACACGTGGCGATCGAAGCGCCATTCCTCGAGGAGCTTCATCGCCAGTTCGAAGGGCTTCTTGTCGAGCTGATACAGACACCCCAGGTCGAAGGTGGCGGACGACTCCAGGGCCATGCAGAGATCCCGGAGGTCCGAGGCGGCCTTGTCGTCCGGATTCTTCTGGATGAACTTGGCGATATTTTTTACGGCGTTGGCCATGACGATTCCCTTACCAATGTAAAGCGCGCAAGCGGGCGGACTTTTTGTGCTGGTGGTCGCGCATGCGCCGGGCGATGTCATCCAGCATGGCGATGGCGTCCAGCACGAACGGCCCCTTGTTCAACATCACGCATTCGGCGCGTTCCGACATGGCGGCATCGGTCATCTCCGCGCGCGAAGGCAGATTTTCCTTGATCAACTGCTCGAACACCTGGGTGGCCCAGACCACCGGCACGTGGGCCGCCTCCGCCAGCCAGAGGATTTCTTCCTGCACCTCGGCGAGCCGGCTCCAGCCGATCTCCACCGCCAGGTCGCCGCGGGCGATCATCAGGCCGAAGGGCGCCCGGCCGGCGCCGTGGACGATGATCTCCGGCAGGTTGGCCACGGCGCGACGGGTCTCGATCTTGGCGATGCGGCCCAGGGTTCCGGCGCCGCGCGCCTCCAGCTCCTCGGCCAACCGTGTCATGTCCGCCGCCGACTGCACGAAAGAATAGCCCACAATGTCGGCTTCGCGGGCGATGAAATCCAGATCGATCAAATCCTTTTCACCCAGGGCGGGCAGGCGGATGTCGCTGTCCGGAAAATTCAGGCCCTTGGCCGGGCGGATCTTGTCGCCCTCGGGACGGGCGCGGGTGATCCGCAACCAGGCGCCCGCCTCGTCCACCCGCTCCACCTCGGCGCCGATCTGGCCATCGTCGATGAACACCCGCTCGCCGACGCGCAGGCTGTCGATCACCTCCGGCTGGGCGCAGGGGATGCGGCCGGCATGGCCATTCTCGCCCCCCACCTCGCCGGGGGCGCCATCCCGGGACAGCAGCAGGCTGTCGCCGACATGGGCCAGGATGACATCGAAGCTGTCTTCCAGGGGACCGACCGTGGCGGACCGCTGCTTGCCCTCGCCGGACAGGTGTTTCAGGGCGCAGCCCTGTTCCAGCCAGACGTTGTCGGCGGCGCAGGCCAGGGTATGGGTCTCGCCCATGCGTTCCAGGACATTGAGGATGCGTTTCTTGCCGCGCGCGTCGGTGGCTTCCACCAGTTCGCCGGGCTGCAAGCGGGCCAGCCAGTCCCGCGTCACGCTCACCCGGGGGTAACCGGCCAGGCCGGTGGCGCCCCGCAGGCCCGGCCCGCCGGGTTCGCCGCTGGCGTCGAACAGGAAGTAGGCCGGCGCCCGGGTGTCGCCCCGTTCGTCCCGCTTGGGCTTGAGGCGCAGGCGGCCGGGCGTGGCCGCCATGTCGCCGGTGCGCAGCTTCGGCCCGGCCAGATCCATATGGATCAGACAGTCCCGGCCCGCCGCCTGGGCGGCGGAACGCACGTTGTCGACCATGGCCTTCCAGGTATCCGGGTCGTCGTGGGCGCAATTGATGCGGGCGATGTCCATGCCCCGCTCCACCAGATCGCGCACCAGGCGGACATCCTGGCCCGCCACCGTGGGCAGGGTGACCATGATGCGCACGCGCCGCCGCCTCGGTTCCTTGCCCAGCAAACGCTGGGTGTTCTGTTTCAGGCGCTTGTCGCCCGCCCGCTTGTCCAGCCCCAGCCGCCGCAGATCGTCCTCGCCGGGACGGGCGTTGGCCATGGCATCCAGCGCCAGGGCGACGGAATCCAGGGTGGCTTCCACATGCCCCTCGCAGCGGCCGAGGGAAGACAGGCCCAGGTCCGACAGGCGTTCCTGCAGGTCGCGCAGATCCTCGCGGCGGAAAGCGATGTAGGCCGCCAGGTTGCCGGCGTCGCGGGCATGGGCGGCATCGGCGAGCGCCGGTTTCCAGCCCTGCAACAGGGCTTGCCGGCCGGCGACGACACGGTCGCGCAAGCGCGCCAGCTGGTTTTGAAGTTCGGGGAGGGAAGTCAAGATGCGGGCCAAAGGCTGTCCAGAATGCTGGATAGCTTAGACGCGCAAGGTGACACGAAGATGAAGGAAATATGACAACAGGATGCGGACACCCCCGCCCAACTCCCGGATTGCCGGGAGATGGCGTGAATCAGCCGAAACGGCCGGTGATGTAGTCTTCCGTCTGCTGTTTCTGGGGTTTCACGAACAGGTTGTCGGTCTTGCCGAATTCCACCAGTTCGCCCAGGTACATGAAGGCGGTGAAATCGGAGATGCGCGCCGCCTGCTGCATGTTGTGGGTCACGATGGCGATGGTGTAATCGCTCTTCAGTTCGTCGATGAGTTCCTCGATCTTGGCCGTGGAGATGGGATCCAGGGCGGAGGTAGGCTCGTCCAGCAGCACGATCTCCGGCTTCACGGCGATGGTGCGGGCGATGCACAGGCGCTGCTGCTGGCCGCCGGAGAGGGACAGGCCGCTCTGCTGCAGCTTGTCCTTGGTCTCCTCCCAGATCGCGGCCTTGCGCAGGGCCCATTCGACCCGGTCGTCCATTTCCGACTTGGGCAGCTTTTCATAAAGGCGAACGCCGAAGGCGATGTTCTCGTAGATCGTCATCGGAAATGGCGTGGGTTTCTGGAAAACCATGCCGATCTTGGCGCGCACCAGGTTGACGTCCTGTTTCTTGTCCAGCAGGTTCTTGCCGTGAAAGTTGATCTGGCCCTCGGCGCGCTGTCCCGGGTAAAGATCGTACATGCGGTTGAAGGTGCGAAGCAGGGTCGATTTTCCGCAGCCGGAGGGTCCGATGAACGCCGTCACCTTGTTTTTTGCAATGTCCAGGGAAACATCGATCAGGCCGCGGAAGTCCCCGTAAAAGAAATTCAGGTCGCGGATGGCCAGGATGGCTTCGCCGTCGGCAAGGCGTTGAGGGGCGGACATAGCTAACTCCGGGTTCAGTCTGAGGATTTTTTACGGAACATCACGCGGGCCAGGATGTTGATTCCGAGCACGAACAGGGCGATCAGCAGGGCGCCGCCCCAGGCCAGGCTGACCCAGTTGTCATAGGGACTCATGGCGAACTGGAAGATCACCACCGGCAGGTTGCCCATCGGTTGCGACATGTCCGTGCTGAAGAACTGGTTATTCAGCGCGGTGAACAGCAGCGGCGCGGTTTCACCGGTGACCCGGGCGATGGCGAGCAGGATGCCAGTCACCACGCCAGCCTTGACCGCCCGCAGCGTGACTTTCAGGGACACCTGCCAACGCGGCGCGCCCACGGCGAAGGCCGCTTCACGCAGGGCCGTTGGCACCAGCAACAACATGTTTTCCGTGGTGCGCACGACCACGGGGATGGCGATCAGGGACAAGGCCAGGGATCCCGACCAACCGGAGAAACCGCCCAGGGTCGCCACCGCCAGGGCATACACGAACAGGCCGACAACGATGGACGGCGCGGACAGCATGATGTCGGTGACGAAGCGGGTGGCGGCGGCGAACCGGGACGTGGTGCCGAATTCCGCCAGATAGATGCCCGCCAGGATGCCGATCGGCGTCGACACCAGCGTGGTCACGCCGATGATCATCAGGCTGCCGACGATGGCATTGCGCAGCCCACCACCTTCGCTGCCGGGCGCGGGCGTATCCTGGGTAAAGAAGTCCCAGCTCAGGGCGGCGAAGCCGTTATAGAACAGCGTCCAGAGAATCCACATCAGGGCGATCAGGCCGAAGGACATCGCCACCATCGACAGCACGATGCCGACGCGGTTGGTCAGGACACGACGGGAATACAGGTTCATTGCATGGCTCCTACTCGCCCGCTCACTTGCCTTGTTTCGCGACACCGCGCTTGATCAGCCATTGGGAGATGGCCAGCACGATGAAGGTAATGATGAACAGCACCAGGCCCAGGGCGAACAAGGCGGATATGTGCAGACCGGGATCGGCCTCGCCGAATTCGTTGGCCAGGGTGGAGGCGATGGAAGTGCCCGGCGCGAACAGGCTGCCGACAATGCGATTGGCGTTGCCGATCACGAAGGTGACCGCCATCGTCTCGCCGAGGGCGCGACCGAGGCCCAGCATGATGCCGCCGATGACGCCGACCCGGGTGTAGGGCAGGACCACATTGGTCACCACTTCCCAGGTGGTGCAGCCGACACCGTAGGCGGATTCCTTGAGGGGCGGCGGCACGGTCTCGAACACGTCGCGCATGACCGAAGCCACGAAGGGAATCACCATGAGAGACAACACGATACCGGCGGTCAGGATGCCGATGCCGATGGGGGGGCCGGCAAACCAGCCACCGATCACCGGCACATCACCCAGGGCGGCTTGCAGATGGGGTTGCACATGTTTCGCGAACAACGGCGCGAACACGAACAAACCCCAGATGCCATAGATGATGGAAGGCACGCCCGCCAGCAGTTCGATGGCGGTACCCAGGGGCCGACGCAGCCAGACCGGACAGGTTTCGGTAAGAAACAGGGCGATGCCGAAGCTCACCGGCACGGCGATGATCAGGGCGATGATGGAGGTCACCACCGTGCCGTAGATGGCGGACAGGGCGCCGTACTGGTCTTCCGGCACGTTCCACACGTTGGTCCACAGGAAGCCGGGCCCGAATGCCTTCAGCACCGGCATGGCCTCGATGGCCAGGGAAATCAGGATGCCGGCCAGGGCGGCCAGTACGATGAAGGCGAACACCAGGGTGACCTGATGGAACAACAGATCCTGCAGCTTGAATTTCTTGACCTGCGCGGCGTGCACGTCTACGGGTGTCGTCACTTCGCTCATTCGGATCTGTCCTGATTCAATGGTGCATTCTTCGTAAACCCCATCGGGCCGCGATGGGGCTTGCGGAGAAAGTTTGGGCGCGGCATGTTATCCGCGCCCAAATCGGCCCATCAAGGAAATTACTTGATGTTCTTCATCTCGGCTTCGACCATCTTCACCACGCTGGCGGGCAGCGGCACGAAGCCCAGGTCCTCCGCCATCTTCTGGCCATTGTTCAGGGACCAGTTGAAGAAGTCCACCACGCCCTTCTGCCTGGCGGCGTCGGCACCCTTCTCATAGGCCAGGATGTAGGTGGCGCTGGTGATCGGCCAGGCGTTCTTGTGGCTCTGGTCCAGCAGATCGGGCGCCATGCCCTTGACCTTGAAGTTGGCGCCGGCGGCGGCGTCGGCCACGGCATCCTGGTTCGGCACGATGTAGTTGCCGGCCTTGTTCTTCAAGGCCACGAAATTCATCTTGTTCTTCATGGCATCGGCGATATCGACATAACCGATGGCGCCGGCGATCTTCTGCACATTGGCCGCCACGCCCGGGTTGCCCTTGCCGCCCACGCCGTTGGCGGGCCAGTTGACGGTGGTGCCGGCGCCCACGTCGCGCTTGAAGGCCATGGACTGCTTGGCCAGGTAGTTGCTGAAGGCGAAGGTGGTGCCGGAACCGTCGGAACGGTGGGCCACGGTGACGGCCAGGTCAGGCAGCTTGACGCCGGGATTCAGCCTGGCGATGGCGGGGTCGTTCCACTTCTTGATGGCGCCGCGGAACATGTCGGCCGCGGCGGCGCCGTCCAGCTTCAGCTTGCCGGATTCGATGCCGGGCACGTTCATGACGATGGTGACGCCGCCCATGACCGTGGGCACCTGCACCATCTTCAGGGCATCCAGTTCCTCTTCCTTCAAGGGGGCATCCGTGCCGCCGAAGTCCACGGTCTTGGCCTTGATCTGCTTGATGCCGCCGGAGGAGCCGATGCCCTGGTAGTTGACCTGGTTGCCGGTGGCGCCCTTGTAGGCCTCGGCCCACTTGGTGTACACGGCGTAGGGGAAGGTGGCGCCGGCGCCGGTGATGTCGGCGGCGAGAGCATTCGCGCTGAGGGCCAGCGCGGCGGCAAGACTGGTCAGGGACAGGCAAACACGTTTGGTCGCGTTCATTCGTTACTCCGCAGAGGATGTTCAGTTGATAACGAAGAACATCCTACCGGCGGAATATTACAGAACTGTGACTTTTGTAATAAACCCCGTGATCCTGTCCTACGTGCCGGCGGCCATGCGCACCGCCCCCGCGATGTGCTCGGCGGTGCGCCTGACCTGGGCTTCGTCGCGGCCCTCCACCATCACCCGGATCAGGGGTTCGGTGCCGGAGGGCCGCAGCACGACGCGGCCGGTTTCGCCCAGTTCCGCTTCCACTTCCGCCACCGCCTGGGCGACGCCGGCATGGCCGTCGGTCTTGAAGCCTTTCGCCACCCGCACGTTGAGCAGGATTTGCGGATAGGACGGACAGTCGCGGGTGTAATCCGCCAGGGAACGTCCGGACCCGCGCAGGGCCGCCAGCACCTGGAGGGCGGAGACGATGCCGTCGCCGGTGCTGTGCTTGTCCAGGCAAAGGATGTGGCCGGAGGATTCGCCACCGAGTTGCCAGCCGTTCTGTTGCAGGAGTTCGAGCACGTAACGGTCGCCCACCTTGGCGCGCCTGAATTCGCAACCCAGGGCCTTCAGGGCCAGCTCGGTGCCGAGATTGGTCATCAGGGTGCCGACCACGCCGCCCGGCGCCTGGCCGCTTTCACTGCGATAGCGGGCGATGGCGTAGATCAGCTTGTCGCCATCCATGATCTGGCCGCTGGCGTCGGCCATCATCAGGCGATCGCCGTCGCCGTCCAGGGCGACGCCGACGTCGGCGCGATGCTTGCGTACCGCGCGCGTCAGGGCGTCGGTGTGGGTGGCGCCGCACTCCTTGTTGATGTTCATGCCGTTGGGTTCGTTGCCGATGGCGATGACATCGGCGCCGAGTTCATGGAACACGTGGGGGGCGATGTGATAGCCGGCGCCGTTGGCGCAGTCCACCACGATGCGCATGCCCCGCAGGTCCATGTCGGTGGGAAAGGTGCTCTTGCAGAACTCGATGTAGCGGGCGGCGGCGTCCTCCACGCGCTTGACCCGGCCCAGCTGCTTGGAGGGCGCGGTGCGCATGGGTTCGTCGAGGGCCGCCTCGATGGCCAGTTCCACCTCGTCCGGCAACTTGGTGCCGCGCGCGGAGAAGAATTTGATGCCGTTGTCCTCGAACGGGTTGTGGGAGGCGGAGATGACCACGCCGGCCTGCAGGCGCAGGGCGCGGGTCAGGTAGGCGATGCCCGGAGTGGGCATCGGCCCGGTGAGGCGGACGTCGACGCCGGCCGCCGTGAGCCCGGCCTGCAGGGCGGATTCCAGCATGTAGCCGGAAATGCGGGTGTCCTTGCCGATCAGCACCGCCGACCGTTCGCCGTGCATGGCGGCCTGTTCCGTGGCGGCCAGCACCTTGCCGGCGGCATAACCCAGGCGCATGGCGAATTCCGGGGTGATGGGTTCTTCCCCGACCCGGCCGCGCACGCCGTCGGTACCGAAATATTTCCTGCTCACAACGCTTCTCCCAACTCTCGCCACAGCTTGATGGCATCCACGGTTTCCCGCACGTCGTGCACGCGGACGATGGCCGCGCCCCGCCGGAGGGCGAGCAGGGCCGCCACGACGCTGGGCAGGAGCCGATCCCCGGTCCCGCGTCCGGTGAGGGCCCCGAGCATGGACTTGCGCGACAGGCCCACGAGCACAGGGGCCATATCGGTCAATTGATGCAGATTCTTGAATAGCATCAGGTTGTGGTCCAGGGTCTTGCCGAAACCGAATCCGGGATCGATGCACACCCGGTCCTCGCGGATGCCCGCGGCCCGGGCCGAGCCCAGGCGCTGGCGGAGATAGGCGGATACCTCGCCCAGGACGTCCGCGTAGACCGGTTCGGCCTGCATGGTCCGGGGCGTGCCGCGCATGTGCATGATGCACAGGCCGCAATCCGAATCCGCGACGGCATCCCAGGCGCCCGGCGCCTCGAAACCATGGATGTCGTTGATCATGTCGGCGCCGGCGACCAGCGCGGCGGCCATGACCTCCGGTTTCATGGTATCCACCGAAAGCGCCACGCCGGCATGGCGCAGGCCCTCCACGACCGGCAGCACGCGCCCCAGCTCTTCCTCCACCGGCACCGGAGCGCTGCCCGGCCGGGTGGATTCGCCGCCGATGTCCAGGATGTCCGCGCCCGCCTCGCGCAGGCTCAGGGCGTGGGCGACGGCCTGGTCGACATGCAGGTAGCGCCCCCCGTCGGAAAAGGAATCCGGGGTGACATTGACGATGCCCATGACCAGGGGACGGTCCAGGGCGAAGCTGAAGCGGCCGCAGCGGAACATGGACTTGGAAGTGGGAAGTCGGGACCGGGGCGTGGGGAACCCTCACGCCCCGGTACCTACCCCCCATTCCCGAATCAGGCTTCCTCGGCGGGCGTGATGGTGGGCTCCGGCGCGCCGGGGGGCGGCGTGCCGGCGCTGCTGGTGGGCGGCGTCACGGGCTTGGGCGGATGGGGTTCGTTGCCGGCCATGATGGCGTCGATCTGCTCGGCGTCGATGGTTTCCCATTCCAGCAGGGCCCGGGTCATGCGCTCCACCTTGTCCCGGTTCTCTTCCAGGATCTTGCGCGCCAGGGCGTATTGCTCGTCGATGATGCGGCGAACCTCGGCGTCCACCTGGCGCAGGGTTTCCTCGGACACGCTCTTGTGGGTGGTGACCGAGCGCCCCAGGAAGACCTCGCCCTCTTCCTCGCCATACACCATCGGCCCCATGGCGTCGGACATGCCCCACTGGGTCACCATGCGCCGGGCCAGGTCGGTGGCGCGCTGGAAGTCGTTGGAAGCGCCCGTGGTCATCTGGTTCATGAAGATTTCCTCGGCGATGCGTCCGCCGAACAGCACGGCGATGGTGGACAGCAGGCGGGTGCGATCCTGGCTGTAGCGGTCCTCGGTGGGCAGCTGCATGGTCACGCCCAGGGCGCGGCCGCGCGGGATGATGGTGACCTTGTGCACCGGGTCGGTCTTGGGCATGAGCTTGGCCACCACGGCGTGGCCGGACTCGTGGTAGGCGGTGTTGCGGCGTTCCTCCTCGGGCATGACCATGGAACGGCGTTCGGCGCCCATCATGATCTTGTCCTTGGCCCGCTCGAAATCCTCCATGTCCACCACGCGCTTGTTGCCGCGCGCCGCGAACAGGGCGGCCTCGTTGACCAGGTTGGCCAGGTCCGCGCCGGAGAAGCCGGGGGTGCCGCGGGCGATGATGTCGGCCTTCACGTCCTGGCTCATGGGCACCTTGCGCATGTGCACCATGAGGATCTGCTCGCGGCCGCGGATGTCGGGCAGGGGCACCACCACCTGGCGGTCGAAGCGGCCGGGGCGCATGAGGGCGGGGTCCAGCACGTCGGGACGGTTGGTGGCGGCGATGACGATGACGCCGGCCGTGGCCTCGAAACCGTCCATTTCCACCAGCAGCTGGTTCAGGGTCTGTTCCCGCTCGTCGTTGCCGCCGCCCAGGCCCGCGCCGCGCTGGCGCCCCACGGCGTCGATTTCGTCGATGAAGATGATGCAGGGCGATTGCTTCTTGGCCTGCTCGAACATGTCCCGCACCCGGGCCGCGCCCACGCCGACGAACATTTCCACGAAGTCGGAACCGGAGATGCTGAAGAAGGGCACCTTGGCCTCGCCGGCGATGGACTTGGCCAACAGCGTCTTGCCGGTACCCGGCGAGCCCACCATCAGCACGCCGCGGGGAATGCGGCCGCCCAGTTTCTGGAAGCGGGACGGGTCGCGCAGGAATTCCACCAGTTCGCCCACTTCCTCCTTGGCCTCGTCGCAACCGGCCACGTCGGCGAAGGTCACCGTGTTGCTGTCCTGATCCAGCAGGCGCGCCTTGCTCTTGCCGAACGAAAAGGCGCCGCCCTTGCCGCCGCCCTGCATCTGGCGCATGAAGAACACCCAGACGCCGATCAGCAGCAGCATGGGGAACCAGGACACGAAAATGCTCATGAGCATGGAAGGCTGCTCTTCCGGCTTGGCCTCCACCTGGACGCCGTTCTTCAGCAGGTCGGATACCAGCCAGGGGTCGGACGGCGCATAGGTGGTGAAGCGCTTGCCGTCGGCCGATACGCCGCGCAGCACATGGCCCTCGATGGTCACCTTGGCCACCTGGCCACCGCGCACCTGCTCGATGAATTGCGAGTAGTCCACCTGGGACTGGGCGGTCTGGCGGGTGTTGAATTGGTTGAATACCGTCATCATGACCAGGGCGATGACCAGCCAGATGGCGACATTCTTGAAGAGGTTGTTCAATTTGACTCCTTCGCGGAAACGCTCCGCAGGCACACGAAATTAGTTCAATTCCACGCCGGCTTCAATCATCGCCCGCGCTTGCCACGATTCCCGCCTTGAGACCTCGCCCCAGAAGATAGACCTCCCGGCTGCGATCCCGCGATGCGTCGGGCTTGCGCACCGCCACCGCCTGAAAGCTTGCGCGCATCCGCCTCACGTAATCCTCGAAGCCCGCGCCCTGGAAAACTTTGACCAGAAAGGCCCCGCCTGGTTTCAACCACTTCCCGGCGAATTCCAGCGCCAGTTCCGCCAGGTGGTAGGCGCGGGCCTGGTCGGCGACGCTCACACCGGTGATATTGGGGGCCATGTCACTCAATACAAGATCGACCCGATGGCCCGCCAGCAGGGATTCCAGTTCGGCCAGGGCGGCGTCTTCGGTGAAATCGCCCTGGATGAAGTCCACGTGGTTGAGGCCGGTCATTTCCAGCAGGTCGATGCCGATGATACGCCCCTGCCCTTTCATGCGTTCCACCACCACCTGGCACCATCCGCCCGGGGCGCAGCCCAGGTCCACCACCACGCCGCCGGCACGCAGCAAGCGATCCTTGTCGTCGATCTCCATCAGCTTGTAGGCCGCGCGGGAACGGTAGCCCTGCTCCACGGAGCGGCGCACGTAGATGTCCCTGGCATGCTGATGATGCCAGGCGCGTGTTTTGGCTTGTCGCTTCATGGGCTACTATCGTCTCATTTACATGGGGTCTTTATGGCTAAGGCTATCGCACGGCAAGCGCCGGAACTCACGCCCGAACAACGAAAATTTCTCAAGGCCCAGGCGCACGCCCTGAAGCCCGTGGTGATGATCGGCGCCCAGGGACTTACGGAGGCGGTCATCCAGGAGGCGGGACGGGCCCTGGCCGCCCACGAGCTCATCAAGATCAGGGTGCTGGGAGACGACCGGGAGGCCAGGGAGGCTTATCTGGCCGAACTCTGCGCGACCCTGGGCGCCTCGCCGGTGCAGCACATCGGCAAGCTCCTGCTGCTGTATCGTCCGGCGGAGAAGCCCAGGCTCAGGCTACCTTGAGTGTTGCCTGGCCACCAGGGCCAGGCCCAGCAGGCTCTGGACCAGGTAGACCGCGCTGGATACGCCGTGCCAGGTGGCGAATCGATCCCGGAACAGGCTTTCCATCACGTCCTTTGGCAAGGCGGCTTCCTTCAGTCGCATCAGAATGGGCTGGATGCCGAAATGGCCCGCCAGCGTCAGCAGCAGCATGAGGACCACGATCCAGAAGAAGGCCTGCTTGAGGGCCGCGCCGCCGAAGCGGGTGATACGGAATAACAACAACCAGGCCGCGCAGACGATGCCGACCCAGGCCATGGCGCCGAACATCTTGCCCGCCACCAGGCCGGCCAGCATGCGATCCTCGATGTTGTAGAACAGCATGGGCGCGGCCAGGTAGCCCACCGCCCACAGCCCGCCCACCCAGAGGGCGACGGCCCAGGCGGCGAGGAGGTCGGGGAAACGCTTCATACGGATCCTGTCGCGGCTGGCGCTAAACGTAATGCACGTCGACGATCTCGTAGTGGCGCAGGCCACCGGGCGCGTGCACGTCGGCCACGTCGCCGGCGTACTTGCCGATGAGGGCGCGGGCGATGGGGGAGCCGACGGAAATCTTGCCTTCCTTGATGTCCGCCTCGTCGTCGCCGACGATCTGGTACTTCACCTCGTCGCCGGATTCCGCGTCCACCAGTTCCACGGTGGCGCCGAACACCACGCGGCCCTCGGCGTCCAGATGGCGCGGGTCGATGATCTGGGCGTTGGCCAGCTTGCCTTCCAGTTCCTTGATGCGGCCCTCGATGAAGCCCTGCTTTTCCTTGGCGGCATCGTATTCGGCGTTCTCCGACAGGTCGCCGTGAGAACGGGCCTCAGCGATGGCGGCGATGACGTTGGGCCGCTCCACGCTTTTCAGCCTTTGCAGTTCGACGCGCAATTTCTCGGCGCCGACCACCGTCAGGGGGACTTTGCTCATGGGGAAAACCTCTTGGTATCTCAGTGCAAGCGCTTGTGCAGTTCCTGCAGCGGGTAGACGGTGATGTCGCGCCGCTCCTTCATGCCCAGGCAGGCCGCCTTGGCGCCCGCCAGCGTGGTGAAGTAGGGAATGTTCTGGGCCAGGGCGGCGGCGCGGATGGCGAAGGAATCCTTCATCGCCCGCTTGTCTTCCACCACGTTGATGATCAGTTGAATTTCCCGGTTCTTGATGATGTCGACGATGTGGGGGCGGCCTTCCGCCACCTTGTTGACCCGGGTCACCGGCACCTCGGCCACCGAGATGGCCCGCGCCGTGCCGCTGGTGGCGAACAGCTTGAAGCCCAGCTCGTGGAGATGGGCGGCGATCTCGGCCACCTGGGGATGCTCCGGATTGCGCACGGAAATGAAGACGCTGCCCGCGCGCGGCAATTTGACGCTGGCGCCGTACTGGGACTTGAGGAAGGCCTCGCCGAAGCTCTCGCCCACGCCCATGACCTCGCCGGTGGACTTCATCTCCGGCGTCAGGATGGGATCCACGCCGGGAAACTTGCGGAACGGAAACACGGCTTCCTTGACCGAGAAATAGGGCGGGATGATCTCCCGCTCGGCGCCCTGCTCCTTCAGGGTCTTGCCGGCCATGCAGCGGGCGGCGATCTTGGCCAGTTGCCGGCCGGTGGCCTTGGAAACAAAAGGCACGGTGCGCGACGCGCGCGGGTTCACTTCCAGCACGTAGACCTGGGCGGCGTCGCCCCGGCCCTTGATGGCGAACTGCACGTTCATCAGGCCCACCACGTTGAGCGCCTTGGCCATGGCCACGGTCTGGCGCCGGAGTTCGTCCTGGATGGCGGGGGTCAGGCTGTAGGGCGGCAGGGAACAGGCGGAGTCGCCGGAGTGCACGCCGGCCTGCTCGATATGTTCCATGATGCCGCCGATCAGGACCTGGTCGCCATCCGACAGGGCATCCACGTCCACCTCGATGGCGTCGTTGAGGAAGCGGTCCAGCAACACCGGGGAGTCGTTGGACACCTTCACCGCCTCGCGCATGTAGCGTTGCAGGTCTGCCTCCTCATGGACGATCTCCATGGCGCGGCCCCCCAGCACATAGGACGGGCGCACCACCAGCGGATAACCGATTTCGGTGGCCAGGCGGATGGCCTCATCCTCCGCCCGGGCGGTTCGGTTGGGCGGTTGCAGCAGGCCCAGCTCGTGCAGCATCTTCTGGAAACGCTCCCGGTCCTCGGCGGCGTCGATCATGTCCGGCGTGGTACCGATGATGGGCACGCCGTTCTTTTCCAGATCGCGGGCCAGCTTGAGGGGGGTTTGCCCGCCGTACTGGACGATGACGCCCACCGGCTTCTCGATGCGCACGATCTCCAGCACGTCCTCCAGGGTGAGGGGCTCGAAATAGAGCCGGTCGGAGGTGTCGTAGTCGGTGGAGACGGTTTCCGGGTTGCAGTTGACCATGATGGTCTCGTACCCGTCCTCGCGCATGGCCAGGGCCGCATGCACACAGCAGTAATCGAACTCGATGCCCTGGCCGATGCGGTTGGGACCGCCGCCCAGCACCATGATCTTTTTCCGGTCGGCGGGCAGCGCCTCGCATTCCTCCTCGTAGGAGGAATACAGGTAGGCGGTGGAGGTGGCGAATTCCGCCGCGCAGGTATCCACTCGCTTGTACACCGGATGGATGCCCAGTTCCCAGCGTCGCCCGCGCACCGCATGCTGATCGCCGCCGAGCAGCCTGGCGAGCCGGCGGTCCGAGAAGCCGTTGCGCTTGAGGACGAACAGCTCGTCCCTGGACAAGTCGGTCAGTGCCCGGCCCCTCAGGGCGTTTTCCTGCCTCACCAGATCCTCGATCTGGGCCAGGAACCAGGGATCGATCTTGCTGGCGCGCCGGATGTCCTCGAAGCTCATGCCGATACGGAAAGCGTCGGCCACGTACCAGAGCCGCTCGGCGCCGGGGTTGCCCATTTCCGCCTCGATTTCGTCCTCGTCGCCACTCTTCTCGTCCAGGCCGTCCATGCCGGTTTCCAGTCCGCGCAGGGCCTTCTGCAGGGATTCCTGGAAGGTGCGGCCGATGGCCATGACCTCGCCCACCGACTTCATCTGGGTGGTCAGGCGGTCGTTGGCCTGGGGAAACTTCTCGAAGGCGAAGCGCGGTACCTTGGTAACCACATAGTCGATGGACGGCTCGAAAGATGCGGGCGTGGCGCCGCCGGTGATCTCGTTGCGCAGTTCGTCCAGGGTGTAGCCCACCGCCAGTTTGGCCGCCACCTTGGCGATGGGGAAACCGGTGGCCTTGGAAGCCAGGGCGGAGGAACGGGACACCCGGGGGTTCATCTCGATGACCACGATGCGGCCGTTCTCGGGGCTGATGGCGAACTGGACGTTGGAGCCGCCGGTATCGACGCCGATCTCCCGCAGCACGGCGATGGAGGCGTTGCGCAGGAGTTGGTATTCCCGGTCAGTCAGGGTCTGGGCCGGCGCCACGGTGATGGAATCGCCGGTATGCACACCCATGGGATCCAGGTTCTCGATGGAGCAGACGATGATGCAGTTGTCGGCGTGGTCGCGCACTACCTCCATCTCGAACTCTTTCCAGCCGATCAGGGACTCCTCGATGAGCAGTTCCTTGGTGGGCGAGGCCTCCAGGCCCCGTTCGCAGATGGTGACGAACTCTTCCATGTTGTAGGCGATGCCGCCGCCGCTGCCGCCCATGGTGAAGGAAGGCCGGATGATGGTGGGGAAGCCGATGCCCGCCTGGATCTGCAGGGCTTCCTCCATGCTGTGGGCCAGGGCGGAACGGGGGTTGGCCAGGCCGATGCGGGCCATGGCCTGCTTGAACTTCTCCCGGTCTTCCGCCTTGTCGATGGCATCCTTGGAGGCGCCGATCAGGGTCACGCCGTACTTTTCCAGCACGCCGTGCTTGGCCAGATCCAGGGCGCAGTTCAACGCGGTCTGGCCGCCCATGGTGGGCAGGATGGCGTCCGGACGTTCCTTCTCCAGGATGCGTTCCACCGTTTGCCAGTTGATGGGCTCGATGTAGGTGGCGTCCGCCATCTCCGGATCGGTCATGATGGTGGCGGGATTGGAGTTCACCAGGATGACCCGGTAACCCTCTTCCTTGAGCGCCTTGCAGGCCTGGGCGCCGGAATAGTCGAACTCGCAGGCCTGGCCGATGACGATGGGGCCGGCGCCGATGATCAGGATGGACTTGAGGTCTGTACGCTTGGGCATCGCGCTTCTTCTTATCGTGCTTGTTGGGCCTGATGATCCCGCATCATGGCGATGAAGCGATCGAACAGGTAGGCCACGTCATGGGGACCCGGGCTGGCCTCGGGGTGCCCCTGGAAACTGAAGGCCGGCACGTCGGTGCGGGCGACGCCCTGGAGCGAGCCGTCGAACAGGGAAACGTGGGTAGCGCGCAGATTCGCGGGCAGCGTCGCGCCGTCCACGGCGAAGCCGTGGTTCTGGCTGGTGATCATGACCCGCTTGCTGTCCAGATCCTGGACCGGGTGGTTGCCGCCATGGTGGCCGAACTTCATCTTGATCGTGCGGGCGCCGGAGGCCAGGCCCAGCAATTGATGGCCGAGGCAGATCCCATACGTCGGGATGCGCGCCGCGAGGATTTCCTGAATGGCGCGGATGGCGTAGTCACAAGGCTCCGGATCACCGGGTCCATTGGACAGGAAAATCCCGTCGGGCTGCATGGCCAGCACATCGGCGGCGGACGTCTGGGCCGGCACCACGGTGACCTGGCAGCCCCGGCTGGTGAGCATGCGCAGAATGTTGCGCTTGATGCCAAAGTCGTAAGCCACCACTTTGAATTCAGCCGCCGCGCCCACGGCGAAGCCCTTGCCCAGCGCCCATTCACCTTCCCGCCACTCGACGGATTGTTGGCGCGTCACCACCTTGGCCAGATCCAGGCCGGACATACTGGGGCAGGCCCGGGACTGGGCCAGGGCCGCCGCCTCGTCGAGTGCGCCGGCCATGATGCAACCATTCTGGGCGCCTTTTTCCCGCAGCAGACGAGTCAGCTTGCGCGTATCGATCCCGGCGATGGCCACCACGTTATGGGCCTTCAGGTATTCAGGCAAGGTCCGGCTCATGCGGAAATTGCTGGCCAGCAGCGGCAGATCCCGGATGATCAGGCCGGAGGCATGAATGCGCTCTGACTCCTCGTCCTCCCCGTTCGTCCCCACGTTTCCGATATGCGGATAAGTCAAGGTGACGATCTGACGGCAGTAGGACGGATCGGTCAGAATTTCCTGATAGCCGGTCATCGAGGTGTTGAAAACCACCTCGCCGACACCGACGCCCTCGGCGCCGATACCATAGCCGCGGAACACCGTACCGTCGGCCAGTGCAAGAATCGCAGGCACGAACGCAGACAAGATAACCCCTGGTCCAGATGTGACAAGCGGGACGGACTCGCGTCCATCCCGCCCGGTTGAAATATCCCGCAATTATACGTTTGCGCAGTGCAACGCTCAACCCGGCCCGGGAAGCGTATTGTGCAAATGCAAACGCCCCATCGAAGGATGGGGCGTTTAGGAAGGGGAGTCTGGCGATGACCTACTTTCGCCGGCGTGGAGCCGACTATCATTGGCGCAGGGGCGTTTCACGGTCCTGTTCGGGAAGGGAAGGGGTGGGACCGCCCCGCTATGGTCGCCAGACATAACTGTTTGTCTATCTGCCGAGGCAGACGGACGGAATTAGATCTGAACGGTGTGTTCAGATAAGGGGAAGAAGAAGTTTTGGGTTTGAAAGCCCTTGAGTGCATTCAAGGTTATAGGGTCAAGCCTTACGGGCAATTAGTACTGGTTAGCTTAACGCGTTACCGCGCTTCCACACCCAGCCTATCAACGTTGTGGTCTTCAACGACCCTTCAAGGAGGTCAAGCCTCCGGGAGATCTCATCTTCAGGCGAGTTTCACGCTTAGATGCTTTCAGCGTTTATCTCTTCCGCACTTAGCTACCCGGCGATACCACTGGCGTGATAACCGGTACACCAGAGGTGCGTCCACTCCGGTCCTCTCGTACTAGGAGCAGCCCCCGTCAAATCTCCAGCGCCCACGGCAGATAGGGACCAAACTGTCTCACGACGTTTTGAACCCAGCTCACGTACCTCTTTAAATGGCGAACAGCCATACCCTTGGGACCGGCTACAGCCCCAGGATGAGATGAGCCGACATCGAGGTGCCAAACTCCGCCGTCGATGTGAACTCTTGGGCGGAATCAGCCTGTTATCCCCAGAGTACCTTTTATCCGTTGAGCGATGGCCCTTCCATACAGAACCACCGGATCACTAGGACCTGCTTTCGCATCTGCTCGACTTGTGGGTCTCGCAGTTAAGCTGGCTTATGCCCTTGCACTATCAACACGATTTCCGACCGTGTCTAGCCAACCTTCGTGCTCCTCCGTTACCTTTTGGGAGGAGACCGCCCCAGTCAAACTGCCTACCATGCACGGTCCCCGACCCCGATAAGGGGTCCAGGTTAGAACCTCAACGACACCAGGGTGGTATTTCAAGGGTGGCTCCACAAGAACTGGCGTCCCTGCTTCACAGCCTCCCACCTATCCTACACAAGTCCCGTCAAAGTCCAATGCAAAGCTACAGTAAAGGTTCATGGGGTCTTTCCGTCTAGCCGCGGGGAGATTGCATCTTCACAAACACTTCAATTTCGCTGAGTCTCTGGAGGAGACAGTGTGGCCATCGTTACGCCATTCGTGCGGGTCGGAACTTACCCGACAAGGAATTTCGCTACCTTAGGACCGTTATAGTTACGGCCGCCGTTTACCGGGGCTTCGATC
>WBZT01000264.1_pt1 | contig 44583 bp, 48 predicted proteins | sample 5204241 | NCBI WGS metagenome assembly WBZT01 (sample SAMN12344358, study PRJNA552823) | activated sludge metagenome | biome: Activated sludge suspended growth; feature: Nitrification reactor; material: Wastewater; isolation source: activated sludge from nitrification reactor of wastewater... | reverse complement strand
ACAGGGTGTAGCCCAAACCGCCCAGGCCCACCGTCGCCACCACCATGCCGGCGTGGAACAGGGAGATGCCGAAGCGCTGGTGCAGGTAGGCCGGAATGAAGGTCATGACGCCGAAGGTGGCGATGGCCTCGATGAAGATCATGGCCAGGACGAAGCGGCCGTGGGCCTGGCCCAGAACCAGGCGGTAGCGGCCGGGCACCCGCGCCGGCGCGGCCGTGGCGGCGCGCTGGCCGCGCAGGGCGGCGAGCAGCAGCAGGCCCACCACCAGGTAGATGCCGGCCAGGAACACGAAGCCCCAGCGCCAGCCCAGGTGTTCCGCGAAGAAGCCGCCGATGGCGTGACCGCTCACCAGGCCGACGATCTGGCCGGTCATGAAACGGGCCAGGGTGGCCTGGCGCCGTTCCATGTCCACCGCGTCGCCGATCCAGGCCAGGGACAGGGGAATCAGCGCGGCGGTGGTGGCGCCGTTCAGCGCCCGCGCCAGCGCCAGCAGGTCCAGGCTGGGGCTCGCGGCGCAGGCCAGGGCGCCTGCCGTGGAGGCCAGGCAGGCCCAGGTCACGACCCTGAGCTTGCCGAAGTGGTCGCCCAGGGGCCCGAAGACCAGTTGCAGGAAGCCATAGGCCAGGCCGGTGGCGGTGACCACCACCGCCGCGCCGCCCAGGGTGGTGCGGAACTCGACGGCCAGCGCGGGCAGCATGGGATCGCACAGGCGCAGGGCGGCGGAACTTGCGAAGGCGGCCCAGGCCAGCAGGAACACCACCCGGTCCACCCGGGAGTCGGCGAGCGCGGCGCTCATGGCCGTCGCTCGGGCGTGGCGGGGATTGGCGGAAACGGCATGGGCTGGCGGCGCGGGGGCGAAGATCGGAGCATACCGCCCGCTCGCCGGGCGCGGGCGGGTCTCCGCCGCCTTCAGAACTCGTTCCTGATCCGCTTGTAGCCCTTCACCAGTTCCAGGTTGGCCTGGGTGACGCTTTCCGAGAAGCCGGCCATGTCCGGCGTGACCCGTTCGATGCGCGCGAGCTCGGCGTCGGAATGGATGTCCGTGGCCGAGGGGATGTAGAAGCCGGCCGGCACTTCGCAGCCTTCCACCACGGAGTTGTGGCGGATCACGGAACGGCTGCCGACCACGCAGTTGAACAGCACCGAGTTGAAGCCGACGAAGACGTGGTCGCCCACCGTGCAGGGGCCGTGCACGATGGAGCGGTGGGCGATGGAGGTGTCCTTGCCGATCGACACGCCGCCTCCCGCCTTGCAGTGGATCACCACCCCGTCCTGGATGTTGGAGCCGGCGCCGATGACGATGGGCTCCATGTCGCCGTCGTCGTTGACCTCGTCGGCGCGGATCACGGCATAGGGGCCGATGAAGACGTTTTCCTTGACGATGACCTTGCCGCACAGGATGGCGGTGGGGTCGACGAAGGCGGATTCGTGGACGACGGGGATGTCTCCGTTGGGGTTGCGGCGAATCATGACGTGATCTCCTATTGAAAAACCCTGGTAGCCGGACTGGATTGGGCGTGTTTATCAGCTTTTGCTAAACTGTTGAGGTTTAACATGCATTAGTTGCATTACGCAACATTCACATACAGGCGCCCGCTCATGAACAACCCGCTGCTGCTTCGCATCTTCCCCTTCCTGGCCTGGTTTCCCATCAATTCCGTGCTGTTGCGCGGCGACCTGATCGCCGGCATCACCGGCGCGCTGGTGCTGGTGCCGAAGGCGATGGCCTACGCGCAGCTGTCGGGCTTGCCGGTGTACTTCGGCCTCTATGTGGCGTTCGTGCCGGCCATCCTGGGCGCCCTGTGGGGCTCGTCGCGGCAACTGTCCACCGGGCCGGTGGCCATCGTGTCCCTCATGACGGCGGCGGCCATCACGCCGCTGGCGGTGCCCTTCTCCGAGGAATTCATCGGCCTCGCCCTGCTCCTGGCCCTGATGGTGGGCGTGATCCAGTTCACCCTGGGCGCGGTGAAGCTGGGCACCATCGTCAATTTCGTCTCCCATCCGGTCATCCTGGGCTTCATGAACGCGGCGGCGGTGATCATCGCCCTGTCCCAGCTCGACATGCTGCTGGGCATCCCCAAGGGGCGCAGCGATTCCTTCCTGTACGACATCTGGGAAATGTTCGGCTACCTGCCCCAGACCCATCTGCCCACCCTGGCCATGTCCATCTTCGCCCTGGCGCTCATGCTGGGGCTGAAGAAAATCCCCGCACTGTCCAAGCTTTCCGTGCTGATCGCCGTGGTGGTCACCATCCTTGTGAGCGCGCTGCTCGATTTCGAGCACAAGACCCAGGGCAAGCCCGAGCACATCGCCGATCAGGCCGCCCAGGAACTGGTCACGGCCTATGCCGGCACCGACAAGCGCGTCCTGGAGATGAGCGCCGAGGTCACCGCCCTGGCCGCCCAGGCGCGCCAGGCCCACAAGGCCAATGACGCCCGCGCCGCCGCCGACCTGGAATACACCATGGAGGTATACAGGCTGGATATCGCCACCCTGGAAGCGGAGAACAAGGAGCGCATGCACGCCATCCGCAAGCTCCAGTTCGAACGCGCCAAGGCGGACGAAAAATCCGCCGCCACCCTGTACGTGCAAGGCCGGGTGCCGCCCGGCGTGGAAACCGACGGCCGCCACTGGCACATCAAGAAGATCGAGAAGGGCGAGGTCAAGCTGGTGGGCGGCGGCGACGTGGTGGGCAAGATCCCCTCCGGCCTGCCCAGCTTCCGCCTGCCGCCCCTGTCCCTGGACGCCATGCTGTCCCTGCTGTCGGCGGCCTTCATCATCGCCCTGGTGGCCTTCATGGAGTCCATCTCCATGGCCAAGGCCCTGGCGGCCCAGACCAAGCAGCGCCTGGACCCGAACCAGGAACTCATCGGCCAGGGCCTGGCCAACATCGGCGGCGCCTTCTTCCAGTCCTACCCGGCCTGCGGCTCCTTCACCGGCTCGGCCATCAACCTGCAGGCGGGGGCCAAGACCGGCTTCGCCATGGTGTTCAACGGCCTGTTCGTGGCGGTCACCCTGCTGTTCCTGACCGAGTTCCTGTACCACCTGCCCAAGGCCACCCTGGCGGTGATCATCCTGCTGGCGGTGACCAGCCTGATCACGCCCAAGGCCCTGAAGCACACCTGGCAGGCCAGCAAGTTCGACGGCATCGTCGCCGGCGTCACCTTCCTCATCACCCTGATCGCCGCGCCGCACCTGGACAAGGGCATCCTGATCGGCGCCGGCCTGGCCATCATCCTGTACCTGTACCGCACCATGAAGCCGCGCGTGGCCCAGCTCGGCCGCTTCAGGGACGGCACCCTGCGCGACATCAAGGTGAATCCGGACCTGCCCACCAGTCCCCACATCATCGCCATGCGCTTCGACGGCTCCCTGTACTTCGCCAACATTTCCTACTTCGAGGACAACGTGCTGGAAATGATCGCCGCCAAGCCCGACGCCAGGTACCTGCTGGTGGTGGGCGACGCCATCAACCAGCTCGACGCCTCCGGCGAGGAAGTGGTGCACCACCTGGTGGAGCGCCTGCGCGAGAACGGCATGGAAGTGGTGTTCTCGGGCCTGAAGAAACAGATCCTGGACGTGATGCGTTCCACCGGCCTGTTCGAACTGATCGGCCAGAAGAACATCTTCGCCACCGAGGACCAGGCCATCGCCGCCATCTACGAGCGGCTCGGCGAGACGGCCCGGGACGACCTGTTCTGCGCGGTGCCGGCGCGGGCCTGACGAAGCCTGGCCGGGGACATCCCCGGCCGCCCTCTCCGATCTTCCCCCGCTGCGGCGGGAAGATCGGAGCCGGTCGCGTTACTTCAGGAAGGACAGGATCTCCTCCTGGTCGGCCGCCACCGCCCCGCCCATCACCTCGGCCACGGTGCCCCCCATCATGGCGCCCAGGTTCGCCGCCTTGACGTTGGTGACATAGACCTTGCCGTCGGACTTTTCATAGACGCCGATGGTGCAGGGCATGAACACGGACACCCAGCGGTCGTCATCCTTGGCCAGCAGCTTGCCGGCATGGTGGGGCTCGCACAGTTCCAGCAGGGTGACCGGCAACACCGTCGGGCCGCCGTGCTTGCGTATGGTCTGGTCGAGCCGCTTGGGCTCGCTCACGTTCCAGCCCTTCTGGCGGCCCTGGGCGGTGATGGTTTTCACGGTCTCTTCCATGTTGTAGGGACTCTGCCGCTCCTGGACCATGGTCGAGCGCATGACCGAGGAACAACCGGTGATGGACAGGGTAACAAGGAGCGCGGCTCCGAGACGGGCGACATTGCGCATGGGACCTCCTGATCGGGTGATGGAAACCGTCGCATCGACCAACAGGGGCGAGACGCGGCCTCCGGACACCTTCAATATAAGTTATTTCTAATATTCAAAGAAACCCGGGGGAAACCGATTCAGGCTTCATGCCGGAATCGCTGGCGTTCGCGCAGCGGCCGGCCCTGGTATCTCAATGGGGTCGGGTCGCGGCCCCGTCGTGGCGTCCATCCTCGGCGCGCAGCCGGTCGATCACCGCCCGCACCTCGGGGGTGTCCCATTCGATGGCGGTGTTGACGGAATGGCGGATGCGCCCCTGGCGATCGAGGATGAACGAGCTGGGGAAGGCGAACACGCCCCAGCGGGCGGACGCCGCGCCGTCCTCGTCCATGAGCACGGGGAAATCCACCGCCACCCTGCCCATGAAGGCGCGCACGTGGGCCGGCGATTCCTTGAAATTGACCGAGACGATGGCGAACTCCCCCGGGGGATAGGCGGCCGCCAGCCGGTTCATGGAGGGGATCTCGTGCACGCAGGGCGGGCACCAGGTGGCCCAGAAGTTCACCAGGGTGACGCGGCCCCGGCTTTCCGCGACGGCGTGGCGCTTGCCCAGCGCATCGGCCAGCGCCAGGTCCGGCGCCGGGCGGGCCGGCCGCTCGATCAGGCCGTAGGCCGGCGCGGTGGGCCTGTCCGCGTCGAGTTTCACCGGTGCCGGCCCCTGGGGGCGCGGCGTGGCCGCCAGCAGGCGGGCGGCGGTCATGAGGCGGTCCGGCGTGGCCCTGACCGCGCGTTCCACCGGCGCCGGCACCGGGCCGGCCATGGCCTGGAGGCTCTCGCTCACCGGCTTCTCCACATGCATGAGGTAGTAATCCCGCACCTCCGGCACCAGCCAGGAATAGGCCGGGCTGCCGGCATCGCGCAGGGTGGTCAGCAGCGCGTCCAGCCGTCCCCGGTTGGCGCCCAGGGCGGGCTGCATGACCACGACCGGCAGGTTGGTGGCGGACACGATGCCCAGCAGTTCCGGCGCCTCGCCGGCCACCGGCGTGCCGCGATAGAGGTTGGGGAAGAACAGCACGGCGCCGGCCACCGCGCCGTTGTCGCCGCCCTGTTCCTGCCATGCGCGCAGGCCGCGCAGCAAGGGCGCCGCCATGCGGTCGCAGGCCACCAGGACGATGGGCCGCTTGCCGCCTCGCGCCGCTTCCCGCAGCAGCGCCGCCACCGGTCCCCCGTCGATGTTGCGGATGGCCTCGCCGGTGCGCTCCAGCAGCAGGGAATCCAGCAGGTCCACCTGCCAGACGCCGGCGCCGCGCCGGGCCAGTTCCGTCGCCAGCGCGTCGGCGCGTTCGCGTTCGCCATACTGGTTGAGCAGCCAGATGAACAACGGGCCCTGGGCGTGGCGACCCCAGCTCTTCACTTCCAGATGATGGCCATCGCCGACGTCGAGGGTGAAATCCGCCCGGGCGGGCCAGCCGGCCAGCAACAGGGAAAGCGTCAGAAACAGGAAACGAAGGGAGGACATGACAAGCGAACCGCGATGCACGAGGGGCGCCATTGTCCCACTTCACGGAAATTCGGTCGCCCCCCCCGGACGCCGGCCCCGTTCTTTGGTAACTTCCACCGCCTCTCAAGCCGGATACCCCTGGGTCAGACCGTGTCTCACGCCATCCTGGAAACGCTCTACGTGGACGACCACCTGCTGGTCCTCGACAAACCCGGCGGCCTGCATGCCGTTCCGGGCCGGGGCGAGGACAAGCAGGATTGCCTGAGCGCCCGCGCCCAGGCCCGCTACCCGGACGCCCTGGTGGTCCACCGCCTGGACCGGGACACCTCCGGCCTGCTGCTCATGGCGCGGGGCAAGGCCATGCAGAGCGCGCTGAGCCGCGCCTTCATCGCGCGGACGGTGGAGAAGCGCTATGTCGCCGTGGTCGAGGGCATCCTGGCGCCGCCGGACACGGCGGACGGCTGGGGCGACATCGACCTGCCCATCCTCCTGGACTGGCCCAACCGGCCCCGGCGCATCATCGACCCCGGGGGCAAACCCAGCCTGACCCGCTGGCGCGTCCTGCCCGGTCCCGCCCCGTCGGGCTGCACACGCCTGGAACTGGAGCCCTTCACCGGCCGCTCCCACCAGTTGCGCGTGCACCTGCGGGCCATCGGCCACCCCATCCTGGGCGACACCCTCTATGCCACGGCCGCGGGCCAGGCCCGGGCCAGCCGCCTGCTGCTGCATGCCTGGAAGCTGGGCTTCACCCACCCCGTCACCGGCCTGCGGCTGGCGCTAGAGAGCCCGCCGCCGTTCTGAGCGGCCGCGCGACCACGACAAGCCGTCGCCGCATCAATGGCCGCTATCGAACTCGCCGGAATTCACTATGCTTGTCCATGAGCATCCACCACGAGGAGACATCATGTCGGCCCAGCTTTCCCCCATCGCCCGTTTCGACAACCTGCTGCTCGCCACCGACGGCAGCGCCGTGAGCGCCGGCGCCGTGCGCGTGGCCCTGCATCTGTCGGGGCGGTGCGGCGCCCGCCTCACCGTCATGCACATGACCAAGACCGACCCCACCTACGCCATGTGGAATCCCGGCAACGTCCAGCAGACCGAGCAGCAGGGCCGGGAAGTGCTGCGCCAGGTGGAGCAGCAGGCCGGCACCGCCTGCGTGAATTGCGCTCCGGTGCTGCGCTACGGCGAGGAGCCGGTGAAGGAGATCGCCGCCCAGGCCGAGGAGAGCCAGGCGGATCTGGTGGTCATGGGCCGGCGCGGCGTGCACTGGCTGGAACGCCTGGTGCTGGGCGAAGCCGCCGCCCGGGTGGTGGGCCACGTGAAATGCAGCGTGCTGGTGGTGCCCCAGGAAGCCAGCATGTGGGAGAAGGGCATCCTGGTGGCGGTGGACGGCTCCCGCTACGCCGACATGGCGGCGGTGGCCGCCGGCAACCTGGCCAAGCGCTGCGGCCTGCCGCTCACCGTGCTGGCCGTGTGCGCCAGCGACGACCTGAGTTGCGACCTGATCAAGCCCCTGGCCGACCGGGTGCGCGACCTGCTGCGCCAGGACGGGGTCGCGGCCGACAGCCTGGCCCTGGAAGGCAAGCCCGCCGAGACCATCATCCAGGCGGCGCGCGACAACGACTGCGACCTCATCGTCTTGGGCAACCAGGGGCGCAGCGGCCTGGACCGCATCCTCATGGGCAGCGTGTCCCAGCAGGTGGTGACCCACGCCAGGTGCCCGGTGCTGGTGGTGAAGGGCGGCTGAGCCGCCCGCGATCGCCGGGTTCAGTCCCCGGCCGGGACCGCCTCCTCGGCGGGCAGGCGCGCGGCCAGCACCTTGTCCACCCGGTTGCGGTCCATGTCCACCACCTCGAAGCGCAGGCCTTTCCATTCGAAGTGGTCGGCCACGGCGGGCACCCGGCCGAGCATGTGCATGACGAAGCCGCCCAGGGTGTTGAAGGCGTTCTCCTCCTCGCCCGGCAGGTCTTCCTCGATGTCCAGCGCCGACTTGAGCCGCTCCACCGGGACGCTGCCGTCCACCAGCCAGGAGCCGTCCTCCCGCGTGACCACGTCCATCTCGTCCGAACCGTCGGCGGAAGGCAGTTCGCCGACGATGGAGGTCAGCACGTCGGTGAGGGTCACCAGGCCTTCCAGTTCGCCGTATTCGTCCACGATCAGGGCGATCTGCATGCGGGTCTGGCGGAAGTTCTCCAGCAACCGGGTGGTGGTCACGCTGTCGGGCACGTAGAGGGGCTCCCGCAGCCGGGCTTCGATGTCCAGCGGCTCCCCCGCCAGCATGGGCTTGAGCAGGTCGGAGGTACGCAGGACGCCGGCGATGTGGTCCAGGCCGTCGCGGCAGACCACGATGCGCTCGAAGGGGCTCTCGGCCAGGCGGCGGCGGACTTCCTCCTCCGGTTCGTCCAGGTCGATGAGATAGATGTCGCTGCGGTGGGTCATGATCGCGGCGATGCGCTGCTCGTCCAGGCGCAGCACGTTGGACACGATCTCCTGCTCGCTCTCGTGGAACACGCCGGCCTCGGCGCCCTGCTCCATGAGCACGTTGATCTCGTCGTCGGTGACCGGCGGTTCATCCTTGCGTTTCGCGCCCAGCACCCGCAGCGCCACGCCGGAGGAGGTGGACAGCAGCCAGACCAGGGGGCGGGCAACCTTCGCCAGGGTGTTCATGGGCCGGGCGACGAGGGAGGCGATGCCCTCCGGCGCCAGCAGTCCCAGGCGCTTGGGCACCAGTTCGCCGATCACCACGGAGAAATAGGTGAGCACCACCACCACCAGGGTCAGGGCGATGCCCTTGGCGTAGGGCGCCATCGGGGCCCAGCCGCCCAGCCACGCGGCCAGGGGGTCGGCCAGGGCCGCCTCGCCGATGGCGCCGCTGAGGATGCCGATGGAGGTGATGCCGACCTGGATGGTGGAGAGGAAATTGGAGGGCTCGTTGTGCAGTTCCAGGGCCGAAATCGCGCCCGGGCTGCCGTCTTCCGCCAGCCGCTGCAGGCGGGACTTGCGCGAGGACACCACGGCGATTTCCGCCATGGCGAACACGCCGTTGAGCAGGATCAAAAACAACAGTAACGCGATGTCCATGGCAAACCGCCCATCGCCCCGGGGCGCGCGGTTCGGAGTTGAAGTGGGGTGATTCTAGCGCAGCCGGTTTTCCACCCCTCTGAAGGCCGCGAACAGGGCCAGGTCATAGGCGATCTTGAGCAGCCCGCAGGCCACCAGTGGCGCCGCCAGCCAGCCCGCCGCGAACAGGGCGCCGCCCAGGGAGGGGCTCACCGCCGCCGCCAGGCTGCGGGGCACGGCGGTGAAACTTGCGGCGGCGGCCCGTTCCGGCGGCGTCACCACCGCCATGACGAAGGCCGAGCGGGTGGGCACGTCCATCTGCGACAGGGCCGAGCGCGCCAGCAGCAGGCCCAGGGCCCAGGGCAGGCTGTCGGCCAGGGCGGCAAGGATCAGGAACACGCTGGACGGCATGTGGGTGAACACCATGGTGTTGATGAGGCCGATGCGCTTCGCCACCCACGGCGCCGCCAGTTGCGAGAAGGCGGACAGGAGCCCGGCCCAGAAGAAGAACATGCCGGCGGCGGCCAGCGACAGGCCGAAACGCTCGAACAGCCACAGGGCCAGCAGCGAATTCAGCACCAGCCCGCCGGCGAAGGCGTCGATGGAAAACAGGCCGGCGAGGCGGATGACGATGCCGCGCGACGCCTTGAGCGGCGCGGGCGGCGCCGGCCGCTCATGGGGGGCGGGCTCGGGGATGCGCCGGTAGAGCAGCCAGACCGCGCCGCCCGCCAGGGCATGGAACAGGAACATGACGCGCAGGGCATCCACCCTCCCCCACCCCCATCCCATCAGTAGGTCCGGCACCCCCGCCGCCAGGGAACCCAGGGCCGCGAACAGCGCGCCCGCCAGGGTGTAGCGGGCGAACAGGGTGGTGCGGGCGTCCCCTTGGGCGGCCTCCGCCAGGCGGGCGTGTTCCAGGGGCAGGAATACGCTGACGTCGCCGGAACTGGGGTTGAGGGTGCCGACGAAAGCCACCAGCAACAACGGCCAGAACGAGGACAAACCGGCGAACGCCAGGCCGGTGGCGACCATGAGCAGGGCCGCGCCCAGCAGCAGGGGACGGTGGTGGAAGCGGTGGCCGTGGGCGCCCAGCAGCAGGGTCAGGGTGGCGGAGCCCAGCAGGGTCGCGGCGCTGATGACGCCCACCTCGAAGGCGCCCAGGCCCAGGGCCAGCAGGTAGGCCGGCAGCAGGACGCAGACGAAGCCATCGACGAAGGCCCGCAGGGCGCGGGCCATGAGCAGCAGGCGGGCTTCCCGAGGCATGCCGTGGGCCGGTCTTCAGACCGACGCGGCAGGCTGAAGACCTGATGGCCGACCCACGCCGAGCAGACGCCCCGGCTTCCCCAGGGGCGTGTCGGCGCACCAGGCATAGAGGGCGTCATAGACCACCATGCCCTGCCTCAGCATCTCGTGGTCGTCCTCGTAGTTCAGGGACAGGCCCTGCGAGATGGCCAGCAGGCCCGCCGCCTCCCTGGCCAGGTGGGGCGCGCCACAGTCGGCGCCGCGCACGATCAGGGCCAGCTTGTGCAGGGCGGGGTCCTTCAGGTCGTGCTTGGCGATGAAGGCATCGAAGCTGCACCGGTCGCCATGGTGGCCATATTCCACGCCGGGGATGTCATAGGGCGTGGCGCCGGTCTCCTGGGCCACCTTGAGCACGTCGCTCCCCGGCACATAGAGGAACTCCGGCGCCGGGTCGATGAAGCGGGCGATCAGCCAGGGGCAGGCGATGCGGTCGATCTTGGGGCGTTCGCGGGTGACCCACTTCATTTGGCCACCACCCCGCCGCCCGCCGCCTTCCAGCCCTCGATGCCGCCCTCGATGAAGCGGGCCTTCAGGCCCCTGGCCTGGAGGGCATCCACCACGCTGTTGGAGACGCCGCCGCCGCGCACGCAGTAAAGGACGATGTCCCGGTCCTTGGGCAGGCTGTCGGCCCATTCGTTGATTTGCGTGGGATCTTTCCAGTTCGCGCCCGCCAGTTGTTCGCTGGAGGTGTCGCGGTCGTCGGCGCGGCGCACGTCGAGGATGAATTTGCCGGACAGGTCGAGGTTTGCGGGGTTGACGGTGCGTTCCATGTTCAGGCTCCAAGTTTGGCGAAGGCCGCCTCGGCGGCGGTCCAGGAAAGGTTCTGCATGAAGGCGTCCACATAGGCGCCGGCCTTGGCGCCGAAGTCCATGTGGTAGCCGTGCTCGTACATGTCCAGGGCGATGAGCGGGATCGCGCCGGCCAGGTTGTGGGCATGGTCGGCGGCCCAGGCGTTGACCAGCCTGGCGCGGCGAGGGCTCCAGGCCAACAAGGTCCAGCCGGAACCGCCCCCCTGGGCCTTGCCCATGGCGGAGAACTCGGCGCGCCAGGCATCGAGGGAACCAAAGTCCCGTTCAATGGCGACCTTCAGCGCGCCAGCCGGATTGCCGCCGCCACCGCCCAGGGAGTCGAAATAGATTTCGTGCAGGATCATGGAGCCGCTGGCGATCATCTCCTCGCGCTTCAGGCCGTTGATCTCGAACACGGGCGCGGCGGACCAGTTCAGCTCCGCCAGTTTCTGCTCGATGGCGTTGAGGCGCTTGACCGCGCCGCCGTAGTTGTTTTCCCAATGGCTGACGATGAGCTTTTCCGAGAGGCCGTTGAGCCTGGCCGGGTCGCAGGACAGGGGTTTCAGTTCGTAGGGCATTGCGGGTTCCTCAGGCGATGTAGGTGTAAACGAGGCCGATGGCGGCGCAGGCGGCGATGACTTTCATGATGTCCTGCTTGAATTTCCACAGGGCGATGAAGGCGGCCACCGAGATCAGGGCGTAGAACCACTCGAAGCCGCCGGAGAAGGGCGCGGCCTCGGTGGCGCGGGGCCAGATCACGTGCCAGCCGAAGAAGATGGCCAGGTTGAGGATCACCCCCACCACGGCGGCGGTGATGCCGGTCAGGGGAGCGGTGAACTTGAGGTCGCCATGGGTGGACTCCACCAGGGGGGCGCCGGCCAGGATGAAGACGAAGCTGGGCAGGAAGGTGAAGAAGGTGGCCACCGAGGCCCCGGCGAAGCCGGCCAGGAACAGGGCGTCCGGGCCGAGGATTTCCTTGGTCCAGGCGCCGACGAAGCCGACGAAGGACACCACCATGATGAGCGGCCCCGGCGTGGTTTCGCCCAGGGCCAGGCCGTCGATCATCTGGGTGCCGGTCAGCCAGCCGTAGGTCTCCACGCCGCCCTGGTACACATAGGGCAGCACCGCGTACGCCCCGCCGAAGGTGACCAGGGCCGCCTTGGTGAAGAACTCGCCCATGTCGTGGAGCGTCCCCGCCGGCAGCAGCGCCATGGCCGCGCCCCAGAGGGCCAGGGAAACGGCCAGCAGCATGCCCAGATACGACCAGCGGAAGCGGGTGTGGGGGATGGGCGGGGTGTCGTCGTCGATCAGGGCAGGGCCGAAGTTCTTGTCGGAAGCGCCGTGGCCGCCGCCCACCTTGAACTTGTCCGGCATGGCCTTGCCGCCGATGAAGCCCAGCAGGCCCGCGCCGATGACGATGTAGGGGAAGGGGATCTTCAGGGCGAAGATGGCGACGAAGGACAGCGCCGCCATGGCCCACAGCACGTTGTTCTTCAACGCCCGCGCGCCGATGCGCCAGGCGGCGAACACCACGATGGCCACCACCGCCGGCTTGATGCCGTTGAACACGCCCTGCACGAAGGTGACGTCGCCGAAGGCCATGTAGACGTAGGTCAGCGCCGCCAGGATGAACAGGGAGGGCAGCACAAACAGGGTGCCGGCGACGATGCCGCCCCAGGTGCGGTGCAGCAGCCAGCCGATGTAGATGGCGAGCTGCTGGGCCTCGGGGCCGGGCAGCACCATGCAGTAGTTGAGGGCATGGAGGAAGCGGTGCTCGGAGATCCAGCGGCGTTTTTCCACCAGTTCCTGATGCATGATGGCGATCTGCCCGGCGGGGCCGCCGAAGCTGATGAAGCCCAGCTTCAGCCAGTAGGCGAAGGCCTCCCAGAACGAGGGGTGGGCGGGGCGTTGCATCGGGGTTTCAGGGGTGTCATTCAACTGAGTTCTCCATTTTGCTCGGCGAAAGCCGCATACAGGTCATCCAGCAGGCGTCCGCCCTCGGCGAGCAGCCGGTCATCGTTGTCCACCCGGGCCTTGAGCCCCTTGAGCAGGGCTTCCAGGCCCGCCGCCTCGGGCGCCGCGCCAGCCACATTCGCGCCCACGTCCAGGCTGTGGACGATGGCGCCGATGCGCATCAGGGCGGCATCGCCTTCCAGTTCGAAACTTGCCAGCAGGGTCTCGAAGCTGACCCGCTCGCCCACGTGGGTGAAGGCGGCGCCATCGAAATCGAAACCCAGGGCCGCGTCGGGACAATCCCCGGGATGCTCCAGCCACAGGAAGCGGGCATCCGCATCGATGAAACGCCGGATCAGCCAGGCGGAGGCCAGCCGGTCCACCCAGAGATCGCGCCGGGTCGCCCACAGCCGGCCCCGGTAGGCCGCCGGGTCCAGGCGCTCGATGCGGGCATCCCGGGCGCTGGGTTCGCCCGGATTGATCCGCGCCCGCACCAGGCGAACCACCCGGTCCAGGCGCGCCTCGCTCGCCTGCCGGGCGGGGCCGGGGAAGTAGTCGATGGCCGCCAGTTGCTCGAATTGGCGGCGCAGGCCGCGCAGCATCTTCTTCTGGGTCGGCGCGTCCTGGCCGCCGTCCAGGCCCGGATCGGCGAGCCGGTCCAGGGCCTGGTCCAGGACGGCGTAATCCGGGCCGCGATCGAACAGAGCGGCCAGATCCCGGTCGGCCTCGCCCTGGTCTCCCATGGTCAGCAGCCAGGCGCTCCCGCCGGCGGCCCGCGCCTCCTCGGCCTGGTGGCGCAGGATCGTTTCCAGATCCTCCCGGTGGGGCAGCAGCCAGGCGCCATCGCGCAGGGTTCCACAGCCCAGGGACTTGAGCGAGCGCCAGATGCGGGTGCGCGCGGTGGCGTTGTCGCTGGGCAGGGAGAGAATCAGCAGAATCCAGTTCATAACTGTAGTGACAATTTAGTGTTTTTATAGTTACACATATTATGACTAAAGTTCAAGTTTTCCCGGACCGCGCCGATAGCGTTTGGCCTCCTCCGTCCGCCTACCATGAACCGCTTTCCGGCACCCGACCCCGGCATTCTCGATTCCATCAGGGAAATGGTGCTGTGCTGGCGGCCGGACCTGAGGGTGAGCTTCGCCAACCGGAGTTGCGCCCAGGCTTTGGGTCTCGAGCCCTCCGCCCTCCTGGGCGGGCGCCTGCCGGATGTTTTGCCGCCGGCCTTCCGCGCCGGCGCGGAACGACATTGCCAGTCCGTCCTGGCGCGGCTGATGGCCGACCATCGCAGCCACGACGGCGAATGGAGTGTGGAAACCGGGGATGGAAGCCGCTGGTTTCAATGGCGGGACATGGGCGTATTCGACACCTCGGGCAACCTGGTGGAAGTCCGCAGCTTTGGCATGGATGTCACGGAATCCAGACTCCAGCAGGCGGCCCGGGAAAACGAGGGCGGTTTCCCCGCCCTGTTCCGGCACCACGCTTCCGTCATGCTGCTGGTGGAGCCCGACAGCGGCCGCATCCTGGACGCCAATGCCGCCGCCTGCCGTTTCTACGGCTACAGCCACGCCCAGCTCACCGGGCTTTGCATCCAGCAGATCCATGCCCTGCCGCCCGAGCAGGTTCGCGCCGAGCGCCAGCGCGCCATGTCCGAGGCCAGGGATTACTTCGTCTTTCCCCACCGCCTGGCCAACGGCGAGGTGCGCACGGTGGAGGTCCATGCCTCCCCCATCGTCGAGGACGGGCGCACCGTCCTGTTTTCAATCATCCACGACATTTCCGGGCGCATGAACGCGGATGCCGCCCTGCGCAGGAGCGAGACCCTGTACCGACGCATCATCGACACCGCGGCGGAGGGCTTCTGGATGATCGACCAGGACCGGCGCACGGTGGACGTGAACCCGGCGCTGTGCCAGGCCCTGGGCTATACCCGGGCGGAAATGCTGGGGCGCCTGCCCACCGACTTCGCCGACGCGGAAAACCAGGCCATCTTCCGCGCCCAGATCTCCCGCATCGACAGCACCTATCAGCGGGACTATGAAATCGCCCTGACCCGCAAGGACGGCTCCCAACTGCCGACCTTCTTCCATGCCACCACCCACCGTGGCGACAACGGAGAGCCCGAGCGGGCCTTCGCCTTCGTCAGCGACCTGAGCGAAATCAAGCGGGTCGAGGCGGCATTGAAGGCCAGCGAGGTTCGTTGGCAGTTCGCCCTGGAGGGCCTGGACCAGGGCGTCTGGGACTGGGACGTGGAAACCGGCAGGGCGTATTTCTCGCCGGGCTGGAAGGCCATCCTGGGCTACGGGGACGACGAGGTCGGCGACGATTTCGAGGAATGGCGCCGGCGGGTGCACGAGGACGACCTGGCCAGGGTCCACGCCACCCTGGAGGCCCATTTCCGCGGCGAGCGGCCGATCCATGAAGTCGAGCATCGCATGCGCTGCAAGGACGGAACCTGGAAATGGATCCTGACCCGGGGCAAGGTCATGGATCGCCTGCCGGACGGCGGGCCGAAACGCATGATCGGCACCCACGCCGACGTGACCGAGCACCGCATGCGGGAAGAGAAGCTGCGCCAGGCGGCGGCGGTGTTCGAGAGCACCGTGGAAGGGGTGCTGATCACCGATGCCCGGGGATGCATCACCGCCATCAATCGGGCCTTCACCGACATCACGGGCTATGGCGAGGCGGAAATCCTCGGCAAGTATCCCAGCTTCTTGAAGTCCGGCCACCATGACGCCGATTTCTACCGGGCCATGTGGGACGAGCTGAACAGCCGGGGCAACTGGCGCGGGGAAATCTGGAACAAGCGCAAGTCGGGAGCGATCTATCCCCAGTGGCTGACCATCAGCGCGGTCCTGGACGAACACAGCCGGATCAGCCATTACGTCGGCGTGTTTTCCGACATTTCCTCCATCAAGCGTTCCGAGGAGGAACTGAACCGGCTGGCCTACCACGATGTCCTGACCGGCCTGCCCAATCGCCTGCTGCTGCTGGACCGCATCAACCACGCCATCCGCCGCGCCGCCCGCTCCGGCGGCCGCTTCGCCCTGCTGTTCATCGACATGGACCGGTTCAAGAACATCAACGACACCCTGGGCCACCAGACCGGGGACGACCTGCTCAAGACCGTGGCCGAGCGCATCCAGAAGCGGCTGCGGGCGGAAGACACCCTGTCGCGCCTGGGTAGCGATGAATTCATCCTGCTCATGGAGGACACCGCCAATGAACGGCAGGCCGCCCATCTGGCCCGGGACCTGCTGCGCCTGCTGAGCCAGCCCTATCACATCACCGGCCATGACATCTTCCTCTCGGCCAGCATCGGCATCAGCCTGCACCCGGAGGACGGGAACGACGCGGAAACCCTGATCAAGCATGCCGACACGGCCATGCACCGGGCCAAGGAAGGCGGCCGCAACGGCTACCAGTTCTACACCCGGGAGCAGTCCGTGGCGGCGTTCCAGCGCTTCAGCCTGGAAGCCGCGCTGCACCGGGCCCTGGAACGGAACGAATTCGAGCTGCACTACCAGCCCCAGGTGGACCTCGGCGGCGGCCGGGTGACCGCCATGGAGGCCCTGCTGCGCTGGCGGCACCCGGAACTGGGCCTGATCCCGCCCGACCAGTTCATCCCGGTGGCCGAGGATACCGGGCTGATCCTGCCCATCGGCGACTGGGTCCTGGAAACCGCCTGCCGGGAAGCCCAGCGCTGCAACGAACTCTGCGGCGAGCAGCTGGCCGTGGCGGTGAACCTGTCGCCGCTGGAACTGCAGCGCGGCGACCCGGTCAGGCGGGTCAGGCGCGTGCTGGCTGAAACCGGCCTGGCGCCCGCCCAGCTGGAACTGGAGATCACGGAGAGTTCCGCCATGCGCCGCGGCGAGGAAAGCATCGCCATGCTGCACGAGCTCACCGCCCTGGGCGTCAAGCTGGCCATCGACGACTTCGGCAGCGGCTATTCCAACCTGGGCTATCTCAAGCGGCTGCCGGTCTCGACCCTGAAGATCGACCGGGTCTTCATCCGCGACCTGCCCGACGACGCCGAGGACGCGGCCATCACCCGCGCCATCATCGCCCTGGGCCATTCCCTCAACCTGAGGGTGCTGGCGGAAGGCGTGGAAACCCAGGCGCAGCGCGAATTCCTGCGGCGACAGGGCTGCGACATGCTGCAGGGTTTCCTGGTCGCCAGGCCCATGCCCGCCGACGATGTGGCGCGGCTGATCCGCGCCATCAACGACTGTTGCCAGGCCTGACCGGCGACGGCTATTCGCCGCCGCGATAGGGCAGCTTCACATGGCCGAAGCGGACGGCCAGCACCGCCAGGGTCAGCAGCAGGATGGACGACGCCACGCCCAGCATGTGCCACTGGTCCAGGTTCTTCAGGTCCAGCACCAGGTAGCGGGCCAGGGCGACGATGGCGATGTAGATGGGAAATTGCACCGGCAGTTTGCCGGACTCGAAATACACCCCCACCATGGCCAGGATTTCCAGGTAGAGGAACAGCAGCAGCAGGTCGGCCAGGGTGACGACCCCGGCCACCAGCATGACATTCACCTCGTTGATGCCGGCGATGACGGTGGAAATGGTGATCAGGGTCAAGCCCAGATACTCGATGAACCCCAGGACCGTCTGGGCATGCTGGGTGAACTGGTTCTGTCGCATCGTTGTCGTCCGGAATACGCGGGGGAGAGCGTGCCGTCAGGATGGCCGACCCGGGCTCGGGCCGTCAAGGGCCGGACGGAACTCACAACTGGGCGGCGATCCGGTCGCCCACCCGCAGGGCGTTGGCGTAGAGGGTCCAGGTGTAGGGCACGCTGCCGCCGGTGGGCATGAAGCCGCCGTCCGCCACGAACAGGTTGTCGGCGCCGTGCACGCGGCAATCCGGGTCCAGCACCGAGCGGCGCGGATCGCGGCCGAAGCGGCAACCGCCGGCCACCAGGTTCTGGGGCGGCGAATCGGACACGCCGATGACCACGTCCCTGGCTCCGAGCGCCTCCAGTACCCGGGCGCCGCGCTCCGCCAGGTAGCGGCCCACCTTCAGGTCGTGGGGATGGGCGCCGACCCGCACCCGCGCCACCGGCCGCCCCCATTTGTCCTTCACCTCGCCGTCCAGGCGGACGAAGCAGTCGTCCGTGGGCAGCCAGTCGGCGAAGGCCTCGCAGTCGATGCGCCGGCCGCCGCGGATGGCGCTCTCCAGGCGGCGCTTGAAGGCCCGGCCCCAGACCAGTTGGCCGTCGTCGTCGCGGCGTTCGGCCAGGGCCCGGGAGATGACGTTGGGATGGCCCATGAGGAAATCCAGCACGCCGCCCTTGACGCGGCCGAGTCGCGAGTCGTCGATGACATACCAATCGTGCAGGGTGCGATTGAGGAAGGGGCCCACCACCCGGGCCTGGGCGGCGCGCTCCGGATCGAGGGCGCCGAACTCCAGGCGACCGTGGCTGACGCCGCCGGCCGAGAAGATCAGGTTGCGCCCCACCTGGCCATAACGGTTGCCGAGGCCCCGGGGGTGGCGCGGTCCCGGGCTGGACAGCAGCAGGCGCGCGCTTTCGATGGCCTGGCAGGCCACCACGAAGACGTGGGCCCGGGCCCGCCGCAGGCGGTCGTCCCGGTCGAAATACTCGGCGGCGACCACCCTTCCCCGGGCATCGCTGACCAGGCGGAACACCTGGCTGCGGGGGCGCACCTCGCAGCGCCCCGTGGCCACGGCCTCGTCCAGAAGGGCCGCCCGGGCGCTCCCCTTGGCGCCGCTGGCGCAGCCGTAGCTGCCGCAGTAGCCGGAATACTCGCAGGCCCGCCGCGTCCCCCGGGGCTGGGACAGGATGGCGCGGGGCAGCGGCAGGGCGCGGTAGCCCAGCCTGGCGCAGGCCGCGTCGATCCAGGCCGAGACCGGGTGTTCCAGGGTGGGCGGATAGGGGAAATCCGGCGTCGAGCGGGGTTCCAGGAAGGGGTGGGCCACCACCCGGCCGGAGATGCCCACCACCCGTTCCACCTCGGCGTAGTAAGGCTCCAGATCGTCGTAGGTGATCGGCCAGTCCACCACGTTGGCGCCGGGGATGGGGCCGAATTCGGAACGCAGGCGGAAATCCACCGGCTTCAGGCGGTGGAAGAAGCCGGACATGAAATTGCTGGAGCCCCCGACCACGTTGCCATTCCAGAAATCCAAGCCCGATTCGTGGGTGGACGTAGCCTGCCAGCCCTCGCCGTCGGCCTCCTCGATGACATGCCGCTCATGGCGCAGGTCCGGGGTGTAGACGCTACGTCTGCAGCAGGCCAGTTCGTCCTTGAAGAAATCCCCTTCCCTGAGCCAGGGGCCCTTTTCCAGGACCAGGACCCGCCTGCCGGCCATGGCCAGGCGCCAGGCCACCGCCCCGCCGCCGGCGCCGCTGCCGATGACGCAGACGTCGAAATCGCTCATTTCAGCGTGCCGGGCCGGGGATAGCCGGGCTGATGCCGCAACCAGGCCCAGCCGACGCCGTCCGGATTGCCGCCGTAGACCGGATCGCACAGCAGGGCCTCGCAGAGGTACAGCAGCAGGGTGGCCAGCCAGTTCTCGCCCTTTTCGGTGCCCGCCACCTGCCGCAGCACCCCTTCCCGACGCAGGGGGTCCAGGTCGATGAAGGAAGCCCGGTGGCGCTGGCGGCAGAGCCCCTCCAGCCAGTCCACGCCCTTGAGGATGAAGTCCTGCTCCTCCCGATCGCCCGCCGGATCGGACAGGACGCCCTGCAGATATCCCAGGGCCCGGATTTCCCGGGCGCCCGGCGCGTCCGGTTCGGCGGGAAACAGATGTTCCTGCGCCGCCGCCAGCACCGGCCAGGGATTGGCCACCCGGGGAATCGCGCCCCCGGCGGGCACGGCGAACAGGGCGGCAAGACCGCCGGCGCCGGCGATCAGGAATGCCCGCCGTGTCGCCAGGAGTCGATGCCGTGTCGCCAGATCGCCGTTGTCCATGGTGGGACGAGGTTAGCACCGATCCGGGGCGGCGCGGGCGCGGAGCCGGTGGCCACCAGCGCCGAGAAACCCTATTCATGTCCAGGACATAAATAGATTTATTTCAAATATTTCCGACTATTTTCTTGAACTATTCATTATTTGTCCTAGACAAATAAATACGGTGTTCGACACCGTGCCATTCGCGATCCCTTCCACTCAAGGAGAAGACCATGCAGACCCTTCGCGTCGACTACCCCGAACATGATCTGACTTTCGCCATGGCCAGCGAAATGGCCAAGTCCGCCGCCTGCGACAGCCAGATGCAGAGCCCCACCATCATTTCCTGGCACCAGCGTGGCAGCGATGCGGTGTCGCCCAGCTACGACGGCATCGACCCCCAATCCTGGTGGGCCAGGTACGGAGCCGGCAACGGCGGCCGCCTGGAGGTCAGCGTGGGCGACCAGTACGATTTCATCCTCATGGAGACCCGCGGCTACGAGACCGTGGGCAGGCTGCCCGTCAGCAACCTGGTGGCCGAGGACGGGGTGGAATACATCTGCCTGACCCCCATGCTGGGCGACGGCGCCAGGCCCAGCGAACGCGCCTGCGTGCCCCTGGACGAATGGATGGCCAACCAGTACTGAAACCCCGGCGCCGCCGGCGGATGCCGGCGGCCGGCCTCAAGCCCCCTGCCGGACAGGCTCCTGGGTGGCCGCCACCTCCAGGATGGCGCGGGGCAGGGCCTCGGAAGCGCCCAGGTGGCCGGTGACGCGCACCATGACGTCCGGGTGGCGGGCGCGGAAGGCCGCCACCGCTTCGGGGATGTCCTCCGCGACATGGGTGCCGGCGGCGAGGAAATAGGGAAACAGCACGATCTCCCCCGCCCCCAGGGCGACGCAGCGCTCCAGGCCGGCGGGAATATCCGGCTCGGCGAGTTCCAGAAAGGCGGGCTCCACGTGATCGATGCCGGGCGAGCGCAGGTCGCGCACGCGCTCGGCCAGGCGCCGGACTTCCTCGTTGGAGGCCTGGCGACGACTGCCGTGGGCGACGATGAGCAGATGGCGGGGCGACATGGCGGCGGGCCTCAATTGATGCTGCCGGTATTGGGGTTATCCGCCATGGCGTCGAAGATCGCGCGCAGCCCCGGGGAACGGACGCCGCCATGGGTTTCCGTCTCCAGGTATTCCCGGCGATTGGCCTCCGACTCGAAGTAGATCTTCATGCATCCGGACCCCTGCCCCTCGATGACGAAGGGGGCTTCGGCCAGGTTGGTGACGTCGTTCAGGGTGATGGGGTCGCGGGTGCAGGTGATCATGGCGCTTCCTTTCAGGGATAGAGGGACAGGCGGGCGATGCAGAGATCCACCGGCATCGCCCGGCCGATGGCGACCAGGCCGATGCGGCGCAGGGCGGAAAGATCCAGGGGAACGTCGATGCGGTGGGGCTGGAACGCGGCGAAGGGCAGGCGCAGCGTCTGCCAGGCGGGCGGCGCCGCGAAGGACGCCCGATAGGACTGCCAGACGATGCGGGTGTCGGCGGTGCGCAGGTGCAGGTTGTAGGTTTCGCCGTTGCCGTACACCTCGATCTCCACGCCGGCGTAATCCCGCGCATCCAGGGGGCCGTTCCGGTCCAGGTCCAGGCTGGCCTGGGCGAAGCCGCCGTCGTTCTCCAGGCTGACTTCGCCGGCGAGGCGCAGGCAGGGCCGGCCTTCCACCCGGGCGGGCTCCAGGCGGGCGCGGGAGACGCCGCCCATGACCGTGTCCGTGACCGCGCGCCAGGTGGCGCCATGGGTGGCGACGTTCGCGGCGCCCAGGCCGGGATCGCGGCGGTCGTCGAGGACCAGCGGGGCAGCGGCCATCACCCAGCCGCTCCAGACCAGGGCAAGCAAGCCGGGGATGCGGCGCGCCATGGCATGGCTCAGCGCCCGGCCGCGACGCGGCCGTGCTCGACGCGGATCAGGCCGGACAGGTCGAAGCCGACCTGGCGGGCGCGGGCGAGCATGTCCTGCAGCCTTGCCTCGGGCAGGCTGGGCGTGCGCGCCAGGATCCAGAGATAGTCGTGGTCGGGCCCCGCCACCATGGACCAGTGGTAGTCGGGATCCAGGGCCATGACGTGATAACCGCCGTAGAAGGGGCCGAAGAAGCTGACCTTGAGGCTGCCCACCCCGGGACCTTCCAGGAAATAGGCGCGGCCCCGGGCCTCGCGCCAGGCGCCCTTGGTCGCGTCGAAGCCGCGGTTGAGCACGTCGATGCCGCCGTCGTCGCGGCGCGCGTAGGTGGCCGAAACGTCGCTGAGGCCGCGCTCGAAGCTGTGATCCAGGCGCGCGATCTCGTACCAGGTGCCCAGGTAGCGCTCGGCCTGGAAGCCTTGCACCGGCGCGACGCCATCGGGCACCCCGGTGCAGCCGGCCAGCGCCAGCGCGGCCAGCAGGCCGAGCGCGAGACGGCGCAGGCGTCTCAGCATGGCGCGCTCCCGGAAGTATCGGCCAGTTGCCCCAGCACCGGCGCCCCGCGCCAGCCCGGCCTGGCCAGCAGCATCTGCACCGTGCCCAGGTCGCGTTCGCGGAAGCCCGCCTCGCAGTAGGCGAAATAGAACAGCCACATGCGCAGGAAGGATTCCGGGTAGCCCAGGGCGCGCACGGCGTCCACGGCGCCCAGGAAGTTGTCGCGCCAGCGCGCCAGGGTCTCGCCGTAGTGGGGGCCGATGTCCTCCAGGTGCACGGCGCGCAGGTCCGAGGCCCGCGTCAGGCTGGCGGCCAGGGCGGTGACGCTGGGCAGGAAGCCGCCCGGGAAGATGTGCTTCTGGATGAAGTCCACCTCGCCCAGGGCCGCCTGGTAGCGCTGGTCGGCGATGGTGATGGCCTGCAGCAGCATGCTGCCCTCGGGCTTGAGCAGGCGGGCGCACTGGCGGAAGTAGGTGTCCAGGTTGGCGGCGCCCACCGCCTCCACCATTTCGATGGACACCAGCTTGTCGTACTGGCCGTCCAGGTCGCGGTAGTCGGTGAGGCGCACCTCCACCCGGTCGGACAGCCCCGCCGCCGCCACCCTCTCCCGCGCCAGTTCGTACTGCCGCCGCGACAGGGTGGCGGTGGTCACCCGGCAGCCATGGCGGCCCGCCGCGTGCAGGGCGAAGCCGCCCCAGCCGGTTCCGATCTCCAGCACGTGATCCCGCGGCGCGGGTTCCAGCTTGCGGCAGATGCGCTCCAGCTTGGCGGTGGAGGCCTCGGCCAGGCTCATGTCGGCGCGCTCGAACACGGCGCTGGAATACATCAGGGTCTCGTCCAGCCAGAGCCGGTAGAACTCGTTGCCCAGGTCGTAGTGGGCGGCGATGTTGCGCCGGCTGCCGGCGCGGGTGTTGCGGTTGAGGCTGTGCAGGAGCCGGCGCAGGGGCGCGGACAGGCGCGCCAGGCCCTTCTCCAGGCCGTCCACCACCGCCCGGTTGCGCAGCAGCAGGCGCAGCAGCCCGGTCAGGTCATCCGTCTGCCAGTCGCCGGCCATGTAGGACTCGCCGGCGCCGACGCTGCCGCCGAAGGCCACCCGCGACCAGAACGCCGGGTTCAGCACGCGCACCCGCGCCTCGGGCAGGCCGGCGCCGAAACGGTGGACCACGCCGCCCTCCTCGATCAGCAGGGTGCCCTGGGCGAGGCCGCGCAGCCGGCCCGGCACGACGCGCCGGGCCAGGGCGGCGAGCGGAGAGGCGTTGGGCGGAGAGGCGGCGGGCGCCGCCAGTTCGGGACGGGTGAGAACGGTGTCGTTCATGCGGAAGTCTCCCGGGGTTTGCCGGCCGCCGGCGGGTGGTCGAACACCGGCGCGCCCTTGAGCCACAGGCGCAGGGCCTGCCAGTAGATGCCGAACACCACCTGCGCGGTCATGAGGGGAAAGCGCGCCAGGGCCCAGGCCAGGTTGAGGCCGGTGAGCGGGCGGCGGCGCAGGTTGAGGGTGGCGTCGAACACCTTGTCGCCGCGCGCCAGGTCCTCCAAGTGCAGCAGCAGGGTGTCGCCGGGGGCGGTCAGGCGCCAGGCGTATTCCAGTTCCATGGGCAGGAAGGGCGACACGTGCATGGCCTTGGCGCAGCGGAAGGCCGGCTTCTCCGGCGTGCCCAGGTTGCTGGCCATGGGCAGCACGTAGGCGTGGCGCTCGCGCCAGGGAGTGTTGGTGACCTCGGCCAGCACCGCTTCCAGGGTGACGCCGTCCTCGGCGTAGCAATAGAACAGGCTGATGGGATTGAAGCCGAAGCCGAAATAGCGCGGGTGGGTGAGCAGGCGCACGGGACCGCGCGGGCGGCCGCCGCTCTGGCGCGCCACCGCGTCGCGCACCGCCTCGGCCAGGGGCGTGGCGGCGTCGCCCAGGTGGTCGGCGCGTCGCCACCAGGCCAGGTTGGGGCGCCGCGCGGACCACAGCCAGCGCCCGGCGAACACCCGGTCGAGCTCGTCCAGGTCCAGCCACAGCATGCACAGGCCGTAGCGGAAGGCGTGGGGGCGCGGCGCCAGGCGCCGGTGCCTAACCCACCCGGCGTACAGGCAGCTTTCCATGGCCGTGGTCCGCTTCGAAATGGCGCAGGGCATCCAGGGCGCTCACCACGCCGTCCTCGTGGAAGCCGTTGGCCCACCAGGCGCCGCAGTAGTAGGTGCGCAGGGTGCCGTCGATCTCCCGGTGACGGGCCTGGGCGGCCACGCCCTCGCGGGTGAACAGGGGATGGTGGTAGGTCATGCGCGCGATCACCCGCCCGGGATCGATGCGCTCGCCCGGGTTGAGGCTGACGCAGAAGGTGTCCTCGGCGTCCAGGCTTTGCAGGATGTTCATGTTGTAGGTGAGGCTGACGCGCCCGCCGGGGCCGTCGGGCATGCGGTAGTTCCAGGCCGCCCAGGCCAGGCGCTTCCTCGGCAGCAGGCGGGTGTCGGTGTGCAGCACCGCCTCGTTGGCCTGGTAGGGAATGGCGCCCAGCACCTCCGCCTCCTGGGGCGAGGGGGCGTCCAGCATGGCCAGGGCCTGGTCGCTGTGGCAGGCCAGGAACACCGCGTCGAAGCGTTCGGCGCCCGTGTCGGTGTACACGGTCACCTGATCCGGCCGGCGCGCCAGGCGCCGCACCGGCGTGGCCAGGCGCACGCGCGCGCGGAACGGCGCCACCAGGCGCTCCACGTAGGCGCGGGAGCCGCCCCGGATCACCCGCCACAGGGGCCGGTCGTCCAGGGACAGCAGGCCGTGGTTGGCGAAGAAGCGGATGAAGAAGCGCGCGGGGAAGGCCAGCATGCGTGACGGGTCGGTGGACCAGATGGCGGCGCCCATGGGCAGGATGTAGTAGTCGCGGAAGCGCTCGCCGTAGCCGCGGCGCGCCAGGAACTCCCCCAGGCTCTCGCCGTCGTCGGGCCGGCGCAGCAGTTCCGGCGCCTCCCGGTTGAAGCGCAGGATGTCCTGGATCATGCGCCAGAACCCGGGCCGGACCAGGTTGTCGCGCTGGGCGAACAGGGTGTTGAGGGAGCTGCCGTTGTATTCCAGGCCGGTGCGGCCGCAGCTCACGGCGAAGCTCATGTCGCTGGGCTGGCTGGCGACATCGAGATCGGCGAGCAGTTCGACGAAGCGCGGGTAGGTGCGGTGGTTGAAGACGATGAAGCCGGTGTCCACCCGGTGCGAACGTCCGCCCGACATGACGTCGTGGGTGTGGACGTGGCCGCCGACGTGGTTCCCCGCCTCGAACACGGTGATGTCGTGGGCGGGATGCAGATGATGGGCGGCGGTCAACCCGGCGATGCCGCTGCCGATGATGGCGATCTTCATGGTCGTTGCTCCCAACGTTGCGGCACCCGCTGGATGCGGGCGACGTCGTAGCCCTGCCCGGCCAGGAAGGCCAGGATGGACTGGTAGTCGGCCTCCGGGATCGCCGGCGCGCGCGCCATGATCCAGACGTAGTCGCGCGCCTCGCGGCCGATCACGGTCTGGCCGTAATCCGGAGTGAGATAGACGATGCGGAAGTCGGCCTTGATCGGCCAGAGGAAGCGCATGCCCCACACCGCGTTGCCCTGGCCTTCGCGCACGAAGCCGCGCGGCGTGTAGCGCTTCTCCGGGCCGTCGAAGGCGCCGGCGCGGAAGGTGAAGGTGGTGGCGATGCTGCCGTCCGCGTCCAGGCGGTAGGACTCCACCGCGTTGTGGGCGCCCTGCTCCAGGAAGGTGGGGATGTTGGCGATGACGTACCAGTCGCCCATGAAGCGCGGCAGGTCCACCGGCCCGGCCAGGGCGATGGGCGGGCGCGGCGCGGACTGGCAGCCGGCCAGGAACAGCGCGGCGGTGGCGAGCAGGGTGGACTTGAGCATGGCGCCTCCTTACAGGATCTCGTACCGCAACACGCGGCCGCGCACGCGCGACTCCAGGGCGACCCAGTCGCCGGCGCCGTCATACCAGAGGTCGATGGCGAGGTCCGGGCCGGACAGGCGGTAGCGGCGGGTGGATTCCGGACTCCCGCGCACGTTCAGGGTTTCGCGGCCCAGGGGGGTGACGCTGACCGACACCGACTCGCCGGTCTGCGCGTTCAGCAGGGCGCCGCCGCGCAGGATGTCCGGGTTCCAGTAGGCGAAGGAGCGCACGCAGCCGCGCAGACGCTGCTCGCCGCGCGACGTGCGCACCAGCAATGCCTCGCCGTCGCGCGCGGCTTCGACGGTCTCGACGCGGCCGTTCTGGCGGGTGCGGGCGCTCATCGACTCCAGGCAGTCGCCGCGCCAGCGCTCGGTGGCGCGGTGGTCGTAGCGGAAGGCATCGAAGAACAGCAGGCGCACGCGGAACTCCGCCTGACTGACCAGTTCCCGCGAGGCGCCGCCGTCGCGTGCCTCGACCTCGCGCGCCTCGAACACGTGGCGGCCAATCTCGTCGCCATCCAGCAAGACCCGGAAGCGCCAGGCCTCCTGGGCGGACGCGTGGACCGACCCGGCGGTCAGCAGGGCGAGCGCGAGCGCCGGCCAACGCGGGCTCATGCCGACTCCGTGGCGCGCGCCGCGCCGCGCTTCGGCGGCCAGGGCACGAAGGCGCTGGTGCGCGCCATGTAGTCGCGGTAGGCGGGCCGGCGCTCGACCAGATCCTTTTCCAGCAGGGCCACGCCGGAAACGCGCAGCAGCAGCAGGGTCATGAGCAGGGGCGAGACCAGCGTCCAGGCCGCGCCGGCGGCGACCGCGACCAGCCAGGCCCCCCACCAGGCCAGGCACTCGCCGAAATAGTTGGGATGCCGGCTCCAGGCCCACAGGCCCCGGTCCATGACGCGTCCGCGATGGGCCGGATCGGCCTTGAAGCGGGCGAGCTGCCGGTCCGCCACCGCCTCGAAAACGATGGCGGCGAGCCACAGGCCGGCGCCGAGGAAATCCAGCCAGCCCAGGGGCTGCCCTGAATCCAGCGCGGCCATCAGCGGCAGGGCGACGATCCAGGCCAGCACGGCCTGCAGGCCGAACACCAGGTACAGGCTCTTGTAGGCGAAATGGGGTTCGTTGTGGGCGCGGATGGCCTGGTAGCGGCGGTCCTCGCCGCGCCCCCGGTTGCGCCAGGTGATGTGCAGCGCCAGGCGCAGGGCCCAGACGCTGGCCAGGGCCAGCACCAGGGTCGCGCGCGGCCCCGGCTGGGCGATGGCCGCGAGATAGGCCCAGGGGGCCAGGGCGATCATCGGGCCCCACAGGCTGTCGACGATGCTGACGTCGCGCCGCGCCAGGCTGACCAGCCAGGTGGCGAAGGCCGCCAGCAGGACGGCGGCGAGGGCGACGGCGGCGGCGCTCAGCGCCATGGCCGCGCCTCCAGCCAGGTGGCCAGGCGGAACAACAGGGGGGTGAGCGCGGCCCAGCCCGCGGCCAGGACCAGCAGCGCCGGCAGCGGCTCCACCAGGCGCATGGCGCCCAGGCCGGCGCCGCCCCAGTAGGCCAGGGGGCCGCCCAGGCCGCCGAGCAGGGCGGCGAGCCTGGGCCGCGCGCGCAGGGCGCCCAGGGAGACGTTGAGGGTGGCGGCGAAGTTGGCCCACAGGGCCACCATCCACAGGGGGGCCAGCACCCCGAACAGGGCGCCGCCGGCGAATTCCACCCAGCCGGTGGCCAGCAGCAGGCTGTCGAAGGCCAGGCCGATGCAGGCGGCGCCGGCGATCAGCGCGGCTTCCGCGCGACCCGGCCGCACTCGCGCCAGGTGCCAGGCCAGGACCAGCCCCACCACCAGCAGACCCACGGCGGCGTGGTCGCGGGCGACGCTCAGCACCACCGCCCACCAGCCCGCCTGGAAGGCCAGGGCGTTGATCAACAGGGTGCTTGTCTGCGTCCCCATCGCGGCGACTCCCGACAGGCTGGCGGCGTTCATGACCTCGCCTCCCATCCCGCGGGCCGCTCGAACAGATAGTGGCCGACGCGCCAGGTTTCGCCGCCTTCGTAGCCGAAGGTCTCGGCGCAGGCCAGGAAGAACAGGCGCCAGCGCATCCACCAGAGCTGCGCGTCCTCGGCGCCGTAGGTCTCGGCCAGGATGGGCAGGATGCGCTCGCGCCGGGCGTCCATGTTGGCCAGCCAGGCGTTGGCGGTCTTTTCGTAGTGGCGGCCGCTCCAGCGCCAGTGACGGCGCAGGACCAGATGCTCCTGGAAGCGGGCCGGCAGGGTCTCCGCCGGCATCATGCCGCCACTGAAAAAATGGCGGCTCATCCAGTCGTCGTCGCCGCGATCCTCGAACAGATAGGCCCACGCGCGGTGGACGAAGATGTGCATGAAGAACTTGCCGCCGGGCCGCAGCCAGCCGTGGATGCGCGCCAGGAGCGCGGCCCAGTTGCGCATGTGCTCGAACATCTCCACCGACACCACCCGGTCGTAGCGTTCGCCCGCCTCGAAATGGTTCATGTCGGCGGTGATCACCCGCACGTTGGTCACGCCCAGGTGCCGGGCCCGGTCCTCGATGTGGGCGCGCTGGGAGGCGGAGTTGGACACGGCGGTGATGCGCGCGCCCGGGTAGCGCCGGGCCATCCACAGGGTCAGGCTGCCCCAGCCGCAGCCCAGTTCCAGGATGTCCTGCCCGTCGGCGAGTTCGGCGCGGGCGCAGGTGAGGTCCAGGGCGGCGACTTCCGCGCCGGCCAGGTCATCCACGCCCTCGGGCCAGTGGCAACAGCTGTATTTGCCCTCGGGCCCCAGCACCTGTTCGAAGAACGCGGCCGGCACTTCGTAATGCTGGGCGTTGGCCAGTTCCGGCACGGAGGCGATGGGGCCTTGCGCCATGGCGGACAGGAAGGCCGCGTCGGCCTCGCCCGCCGCCTCGCAATCCGGGCCGCCGATTTCTTCCAGCCGCGCCCGGCACAGGCGCCGGATGCCGCGCCGGACGACGCTGTCCGGCACCAGGCCCTGTTCGACCCAGTGGATGGCTCGGGCGGCGGCGTTCATGGCGCGCCCGCCGACCCGTGACGCGGATCGGCGGCGTGGTGGGCGGCCCATTCGGTGATGAAATGCTCACCGGGGCGGCGGGGCCAGGCCGGGTGGATCCCGGCGCCCGCCCCGGGCGCGAATCCGGCGCGCGGCGGGGCGGGCTGGGCCGCGGGGGTGATTTTGTTCTGGTTCATGGCATTGTCTCCTCTCATCCCGGGTCGGTCAGGTCTGGCGCTTCAGGCTCTTGCGCGCGTCCAGCAACTGGAACAGGGACTGCTTCAGGCGATCGTCCTCCGGCGACACCGCGGAACCGAAGCTCAGCACCCGGGTACCGTCGCGGTCGATCAGGTACTTGTGGAAATTCCAGCGCGGCGTATCTCCCGTGCGCCGGGCCAACTCCCCGTACAACGCGTTGCGGCCGCCCCCCACCACGTGGGATTTGGCGAACATGGGGAATTGCACGCCGTAGGTCAGCCGGCAGAAATTGGCGATCTGGCTGTTGCTGCCGGGTTCCTGGCCGGCGAAGTCGTTGGAAGGGAAGCCCAGCACCACCAGGCCGCGATCGCGGTACTTGCGATACAGGGCCTCCAGGCCGCCGTACTGGTCGGTGAAGCCGCAGTAGCTGGCGGTGTTCACCACCAGGATCACCCGGCCCCGGTACTGGCACAGGTCCCGGGGCTCGCCGGTGCGCAGGTCGGGGAAGCTGTGGCGCAGCAGGAGCGGGCACTCCGAGGCCTGGGCCGGCCTGCCGGTGACCGCCAGGGCGGCCAGCACCACGAACGCGGCCAGCGCCTGGACGAAACGGTACGAGTACATGGACAAAGGCGCGGTTCTCATAATTTGTCCTGGACAAATGTAGCGATGGACGTAAGATAGTTGGACATAATTGCTTTGTCAACTACTTTGTCCTGGACAATAAAATGAACACAACCGCCGAGCAGAGTCTGTCCATCAGCGCCGTGGAGCGGGAGACCGGCATCTCCAAGGACGTGCTGCGCAAATGGGAAAGCCGCTACGGTTTCCCCGCGCCTCTGCGCGACGACCAGGGGGAACGCAGCTATCCCCCGGACCAGGTCGCCCGCCTGCGCCTCATCAAGCGCCTCATGGACACGGGCCTGCGCCCCGCCCGCATCGTCGGCGAGAGCGTGGAAAGCCTGGACGCCCTGGCCCGGACCAGCCGCGTCCCGGCGCCCTCGCCGGCGGGCGAGGCGGTGGCCGCCACGACCCTGGAGATGCTGCGCGGGGAAGACCCGGCAGGCTTGCGGCAACGCCTGCGGCGGGAATTGCTGGGCCGGGGGGTGGCGAGTTTTGTCCAGGACACATTGACGCCCTTGAGCGAGGCCGTGGGCGAAGCCTGGGCCCGGGGCGAGATCGGCCTCCACGAGGAACACGTCTACACCGAGGTCGTCCAGGGCCTGTTGCGCGACGTCATCGCCAGCCTGAGCGATCCGCGCGGCCAGCCCCGCGTCGTCCTCACCACCCTGCCGGAGGAACAGCATGGCCTGGGCCTGCTGATGGCGGCCGCCCTGCTGTCCCTGCGCGGCGCCTACTGCATTTCCCTGGGCACCCAGACCCCGGTCCAGGACATCGTGCAGGCGGCGCGCGCCCACAACGCCGGCGTGGTGGCCCTGTCCTTCAGCATCGCCTACCCCCATCGCCGCATCGCCCCCGCCCTGGCCGAGCTGCGCCAGCGCCTCGACCCGGAAACCGATCTGTGGGCGGGCGGCGCCGGCTGCGCCCGCGTCGCGCCGCCGGCGGCGGGCGTGCGCGTGCTGCCCACCCTGGCGGCCACCCTGGACGCGCTGGCGGACTGGCGGGCTTCGTCCACACACGCCGCCTCCTGAACACCCCGACCGGCTGCAAGTCGATTGGGGCCGGGCTGGCGCGTTTGGTTTGTATGGCGCCCCCCCGCGCGGATAGGGGCTTTATGTCCGGATATCCGGAATCTGCTGCTGAAACTTGCTGGTTGTTAGCGAGTTGAACTCGCACTGATCAGTCGGAATCCCGCGTCGAAGGCGAGAGGTCACAAGGGGCGGCCATGAACCTCTACCCGCCCGACGCAGGCGGCATCCCCAAGGTCAGCAACGAGGCGATATCGGCCTTCCGCCCCGCATGACGCACCCCGTCAGAACAGTCCTGACGACATGAATAGCCGCGTGACAGCTAAAAGGGGACAGACCACGTTTTCGCCAGCTTAAGTTGCTCGTACATCCAGGCGGGGTCAAGGTCAGCCCCATTCGGCCATGTCACAACACCGAACTCAAGGCGTGCCTGTCCGAAGACTGTCGGATCCTTTATCGCTTCGTATATTCCGCATTCGGTGGACGTGGTCAGAGCCGACAAATCAGCAATACCGCTTGTGCCATCCTGAAACGTCACGGCCAGTCTGTGGTCCGGCAGGATGGACAAGGCCTTCACCCGCCAGGGCGCGGTGGGAATTACTCCAGTGGCTTGATCCGCTTCGGCAACTGCTTGGCTTGGCATAGCGTCCAGTCCTCCATCAATTCGGCGCGGTGATCGTTGGCCCATTCAAGGGTGAGGCTCAATGCCCGCTTGGGCAGGCTACCACCGATGACCTCCAGAGTACGGATGTCGATCAACGCTTCGTGCTCGGCATAAAGTGCATGGAAATGCGGCGGCGCATGTTCGCGCCAGAACATCTGGATGACGATGCCGAAGAACTGGCTGATCGTGGGCATGAAACCGCGTCCTCGAAAGTCCTGACCGTGAGCATGCAACCCATGCGGATCGAATGCAACAAGGGATGACAAGGACCGGGGCAACGTCATGGCCGCCCATACTTGAATGACCGCACCCGCCCCCTACCCGCCCGACGCAGGCGGCATCCCCAAGGCCAGCAACGAGGCGGCAGCAGACCTTTGCTTCGGCAGGACTGCTTCACCCGTGCGGGGCGTGCGCACTATGCGTTTTCAACCTTAGATTCCGGATGCCCTTATTTTCCGCGCGGTCGTGTCCCGGTTTCGTCCGCCGGGGATTCCGGCCCGCTCCGCGCGGCGGCCCGCGCGAGGGCGTGGGAGGCCAGGGGCAGGGAGACCATGAGCAGGGCCAGCAGCAGGAGCAGGCGGGGCGTCCAATCCCAGCGGCCGGCGGCCAGGCCGGCGCCCAGGATCAGCAGCCCCAGGCCCAGGGTGCCCGCCTTGGTGGCGGCGTGCTGCCGGGCCAGGGCATCGGGCAGGCGCAGGAGGCCCAGCGCGGCGATGAGCAGAACCACGACGCCCAGGAAACAGAGGGTCCAGCCCACAGTCATCATGGCCGCCGCCTTTCCACCAGTCGGGCCCAGGCCAGGGTGGCGACGAAGCCGGTCAGGGCCAGGCCGATGCCGATGTCGATGAATTCCATGCGGCCGCTGGCCAGGGCCGCCAGCAGGCAGAAGGCCACCGCCAGGGCGAACAGCAGGTCCAGGGCCACCACCCGGTCGGCGGCGGCGGGCCCCCGCAGCAGGCGCCACATTGCCGGCAGGGTGGCAAGACCGGCCAGGAGCGCCAGCCACCAGACCGGATTCATGGCCGCCTCCCGAACAGGATCGCCAGGGGTCGGGCGAATTCCTCCTGGATCGTCCGGCGCACCGCCTCTTCCTGGTCCAGGTCCAGCAGATGCAGCAGGAATTCCCGCCGTTGCGGGTCGATGTCCACGGTGGTCGCCCCCGGCGTCAGGCTGACCAGGACGCCCAGCAGCAGGGCCGCCGACTCGGGCAGATCGCCGTAGGCCACCCGCGCCAGGCCGGAACGCGCGGTCCGCCGCGCGAGGATGGCCCGGAGGGTGGCCCAGCCGCCCCGCGCCAGGTCGCGCGCGAACAGCCAGGCCAGCAGCAGCGTGGCCGCCAGGCGTTTCATGGCCGGCCTCCCGCGCCGAATCCGGCGGTGACGGACTGGGCGAAGGCGATGAAGGGTTCGGGCCACAGGCCCATGCCCAGGGTCGCGGCCCCCAGGATCATCACCGCCGCGTAGGCGGGGGCCAGGCCGGCCACCGGCGCGGCCATCTCGCGACCGTCCGGGTGGGGCTTCCAGAAGGCCTCCAGCCAGATCTTGGCCATGGAATAGAGGGTCAGCACCCCCACCGCCAGGGCGACGCCGCCCCACAGGAACAGGCCCTGGCCGAAGGACTCCCGCACCAGCAGGAACTTGCCCCAGAACCCCGAGGTGGGCGGCACGCCGACGAGGGAGAAGGCCGCCAGCAGGAACAGCAGGGCCAGGCCCGGCCGGGCCGCGTACAGGCCGCCGACGCGGCGCAGGTCGTGGTGGCCCGCCAGCCGCCAGACGATGCCGGCGATGAGGAAAAGACCGGCCTTGGCCAGGATGTTGTGCACCGTGAAGTACAGGGTGGCGGCGGCGCCGGCCGGGGTCATGAGGGCGATGCCCAGGAGCAGGTAACCGATCTGGCTGACGATGTGGAAGGCCAGGATGCGCCGCAGGTCCCAGTGATAGGCGGCGCCCAGCACGCCGCTGACCATGGTGGCCAGCGCGATCCAGCCCAGGAGCTGGACCGGGGCCTCCGCGACGCCGGCGAAAACCTGGCCGAACAGGCGCAGCAGGGCGTACACCCCCACCTTGGTCAGCAGGCCGCCGAACAGGGCCAGGATCGGAGCCGGCAGGCTGTGGTAGGTGGCCGGCAGCCAGGCGTAGAGGGGGAACGCGGCCGACTTCAGCAACAAGGCCAGCGCCAGCAAGCCCAGGTAGCCGGGCAGGACGCCCGCCAGTTCCGGGCGCCGGGCGGCCTCGGCCAGGGCGGCGAAATTGAGGTGGCCGGTGGCGCCATGGATCAGGGCCACGGCGGCGAGCAGCAGCAGGGTGCCCAGCACGTTGAGGACGAAATACTTGAACGCCGCCTCCAGGTGCCGGCGTTCGCCCCCCGCCACCAGGAGGCCCAGGGCGGCCATCAGCATCAGCTCGAACCAGACGTAGAGGTTGAACAGGTCCGCCGTCATGAATGCGCCCCCCACTCCGGCCAGCAGCAGATGAACCAGGGGATGCAGGCCGGGCGAGGGCGCCGCCGGCTCCGCCGCGCCGGCCTGGTGGACCAGCACCGCCAGGCCCAGCAGGGCGGCGACCACGGCCAGCGCCACCCCCAGGCCGTCGGCGGCGAAGGCGATGCCGAAGGGCGCCGGCCAGCCGCCCAGGACCAGTTGCTGGACTTCGCCGGCGGCCGCCCGTTCCAGCAGGAGCAGACCGAACAACAGATTGGCGGCGGCGCCCGCCAGGCTGATCCGGGTCTGCCAGGCCGGACGTCCGGCCAGCAGGGCGCACACCAGGGCGGTGGAGAGCGGCAGCAGAAGAGGGGCGAGGACCAGGTTCATGGTTCCAATACCGCCGGTTTGTCGCCCTCGCCGCCGGGCGGTTCCGTGGCGCGCAGGGCGTCGGCGTCCTCGCTCCGGGCCATGTTGGCCAGGCGGGCGGCCAGCACCAGGCCGAAACAGAGCAGGGCGAAGCCGATGACGATGGCGGTGAGCACCAGGGCCTGGGGCAGCGGATTGGCGGCGCCGGCGGCCAGGGCGTCGGCGCCGGCCTCGATGATGGGCGGCGCCAGGGGCCCCAGGCGGCCGCTGGCGAACAGCAGCAGGTTGACGCCGCTGCCCAGCACGGCCAGGCCCAGGACCATGCGGAACAGGTCGCGGGACAGGGTCAGGTAGACGCCGGCGGCCACGCACAGGGCGATGGCGAGCGGCACGATCAGGCTCACGCCGCTTCCTCCCGCGCCGCCAGAAGGGCCAGGACGAAACCGGCCAGGGCGCCCCACACGGCGAGGAACACCCCCAGGTCGAACAGCATCACCGTGGACAGCTTCACCTCCAGCATGCCGCCCCAGAAGTGCGTGAGGTAGGCATGGCCGGAAAACAGGGCGGGCAGGCCCGAGACCAGGGCGAGCGACACGCCGCTGGCCGCCAGGGGCAGGGGCGCCAGGGGCAGCCGCGCCCGGGCGACGCGCTCGCCCAGGACGATGGCCAGGGCGGCGCTGGCCGCCACCGCCACCAGGCCGGCGATGAAGCCGCCGCCGGGGGCGTTGTGGCCGCGCAGCAGGATCCAGACGGCGGCGGCCAACAGCAGCCAGTAAAGCACGGGCACGGTCCGGTCGAGGAGGACGGAACGGGGCGTCATGCCGCGTGATTCCTGTTCCGAAGCCCCGCCAGCAGCGGCAGGGCCGCCAGGAGCGATGCCGCCACCACGGCGATTTCGCCCAGGGTGTCCAGGCCGCGGAAGTCGACGATGATGACGTTCACCACGTTGCGCCCGTGGGCCGCCTCCAGGCTGTGGGTGGCGAACCAGTCGGACAGGGCGGTGTCCGGCGGCAACGCCGCCAGGGGCGGCAGCAGGAAGAAGACCCCCGCTCCGGCCAGCAGCGCGAACAGGGCGTTGGCCAGGCGCGGCTCTTCCAGGCGGGGGGCTTCCCCCCGGAAATGCCGCAGCGCGGTGGCGGCCACCACCACCAGCACCGTTTCCACGGCGAACTGGGTGAAGGCGAGGTCCGGCGCGCCCGCGAACAGGAACAGCACGGCGCTGCCGTAGCCCACCAGGCCGCTGGCCATGAGCAGGGCCAGGCGATCGCGCAGGGTGAGGGCGGCCACGGCGCCGGCGGCGATGAGGACCAGGGCCACGCTCCACGCCACGGCCTGCTCCGGCGGGGGGGCGGGCCAGGCCGGGGGCGGCGCCTCCAGGCAGAGCGCGAGGCCCGCCAGGGCCAGCAGGGCCGCCAGCGTCCCCCGCAGGTAGCCGCTCAGGCGGCCGTGCTGGAGCAGGCGGGTGTGGGCGGCCGCCAGGCGCGCCAGGCCATGCAGGGCATGCTCGTAGGCGGCGGCCGGGCCGTAGCGGTCGAGCCAGTGGATGCGATGGCCCAGGGCGTGCAGGCGGTCCCAGAACAGGAACAGCAGCAGGCCCAGCCCCAGGGTGATCTCCAGGGCGGTCAGGGTGTTGTCGAAGCGGTAGCTGGCGGACAGGACGCCGGCATCCAGCCCCGGCGAGATCGCCTGGGCGGCCGCCAGCAGGAGCGGATCGGCGAGGGCGGGCAGGAACTCGAACTCCAGGGCCAGGAGGGCGATGAGCAGGGGCGGCAGGCGCATGGACCAGGGCACCTCGCGCACCTTCGCCCGGGGGAACTCGGGCCGCCCCCAGAACACCCGCACCGCCGCCACCCCGGCCACCGCCACGCTGATGGCGCTCACCAGCACGGTGGCATGGCTCACCAGGGCCAGGAGTTCGGCCTCGGCCTTGGCGCTGCCGATGACATCCTTGGCGATGAAACCGAAGGACATGGGCAGGCCGGCCATGGACATGCCGGCCAGGATGGCCACGGCGGCGGTCCAGGGCATGACCCGGCGCAGGCCCATGAGGTGGTCGATGGAGCGGGTGCCGGTGGCGTGGTCGATATTGCCCGCCACCATGAACAGGGGCGCCTTGTAGAGGGCGTGGGCGAACATGAAGGCGGCGACGGCCAGCCCCGCGCTCGGGCTGGGCAGCCCCACCAGCAGCACCAGGATGCCCAGGGCCGAGACCGTGGTGCGCGCCAGGATGCGCTTCAGGTCCCGCTCGCGCAGCGCCAGCGCGGCGGCCCAGACGGCGGTGAGGGTGCCCACCCCCACCAGGCTGACTTCCCAGAACGGCAGGTCGTTGAAGGCCGGGTCCAGCCGCGCCAGCAGGTAGATGCCCAGTTTCACCATGGTGGCCGAGTGCAGGTAGGCGGACACCGGCGTGGGCGCCGACATGGCGTTGGGCAGCCAGAAGTGGAAGGGGAACTGGGCCGACTTGGTGAAGGCCCCCAGCATGACCAGGGCCAGGGCCGCCGGCAGACGCGGATCGTCGGTCAGGTCCGGGGCGGCGGCGACGATGCCGGACAGGGTCCAGGCCCCCGCCATCTGCGCCAGCAGGATCAGGCCGCCCAGCAGGGCGAGGCCGCCGGCCATGGTGATGAGCAGGGCCTGGCGGGCGCCGGCGCGGGCGTGGGGGTCGGCGTGGTTCCAGCCCACCAGCAGGAAGGAAGTCAGGCTGGTCAGCTCCCAGAACAGGAACAGCAGGATCACGCTGTCGGCGCTGACCGCGCCCACCATGGCCAGCATGAACAGGGCCAGGATGGCCAGCAGGCGGTCGCGCCGGGGCTCGTGGTCCAGGTAGCCGTGGGCGTAGATGAACACCAGGGCGCCGATGCCGGTGATCAGCGCCAGCATCTGGGCCGCCAGGCCATCCACCCGGAAGGCCGCCTCCAGGCCCAGGCTGGGCACCCATTCCAGGGTGAGCGTCCAGGGCAGGGCATGATGCAGCAGGCCCCAGACCAGCAGGCCGAAGCCGGCCACGGGCAGGGCCAGCAGCCCGGCATAGGCCGGGCCGGTGGGGGTGACCGCGCCCGCCGCGCCGCTCACGCGCCCGGCCCGCCCGGCGCGCGCCAGTGCCGCCAGGCCAGCACCAGCAGGGTGACGGCCACCAACGGCAGGACGAAGGCCATGGCCGTGCCATAGGTGGTCAAGGCGGCATGGCCGGTGGCATGCAGGATCAGATAGAGGGTGTAGGCGGCATAGAGGGCCAGGAACAGGGCGCCCTCGCCCCGGTTCACCCGGGCGCCGGTGAAGAACACCGGCAGGCAGGCCACCGCCACGGCCACCATGATGGGCAGGTCGAAGGCCAGCATGGCCGGCGCCACCGCCAGGTCGGCGGGCGCCACGCTGGCGGAAAGCCCCAGCACGGCCAGGATGTTGAAGATGTTGCTGCCCACCACGTTGCCCACGGCGATGTCCCGCTCGCCGCGGATGGCGGCCATGACCGAGGTGGCCACCTCGGGCAGGGACGTGCCGGCGGCGACGATGGTGAGGCCGATGATCAGTTCGCTCACCCCGAACTGGCGGGCGAAGCCCACCGCCGCCTCCACCAGCCACTGGGCCCCCGCCACCAGCAGGGCCAGGCCGGCCAGGATCAGCAGGGCCTGGGCGCCCCAGTGGCTATCCCAGCCTCGCGGCGGGCCGTCGAAGGCCTCCTGGTATTCCGCCTCCACCTCGGCCTGGACGGCCGCCGTCTCGCGCCGGCTCTGGCGGATGAGCAGGACGGTGTAGCCCACCACCAGGGCGGCCAGCAGGATCCCTTCCCAGCGGCTGATGCCGCCGTCCAGGGCCAGGGCCCAGAGCAGCAGGGAGGCGCCGATCATCACCGGCACCTCCTGGCGGATCACCTGCTGGTGCACCACCAGGGGCGTCAGCAGGGCGGACAGGCCCAGGATGACCAGGACGTTGAAGATGTTGCTGCCCACCACGTTGCCCAGGGCGATGTCCACCCGCCCCGACCAGGCCGACTGCACCGACACCGCCAGTTCCGGCGCGCTGGTGCCGAAGGACACCACGGTGAGCCCCACCACCAGGGACGAGATGCCGAAGGACAGGGCCAGTTTTGACGCGCCGCGCACCAGCAGTTCGGCGCCGGCGACCAGGGCGACGAGCCCCAATGCGAATTCGAGCATTCAACCCCCACCAATAGCGTTCCGGAGCCCCATGGTATTCCCCTGGGTGGCATCGACAAGGGCGCGGCAGTGCCCGTGGCCGGGTTACTCGTCGTCGCCCAGTTCCGGGTCCCAGCCTTTTTCGCGCGCGGATTTCACCGCCCGGGCATACATCGCGGTGTGCCGTTCTCGCAGATCGGGCGGCAAACGGCTGGGCAGGCCCGCGTATTTGTCCCATTCGGCCTGCACTTTATCCATCAGCAACTGCATGCGACCCAGATCCCAGCCGGCGCAGTCTTCGGTTTCCGGAATAAAGCCGAACACGCGGCCGTCGAGCACGATGCGGCCCAGTTGGGTGATGCCGTGATGATCATGGTTAAGGCCGACGTATGTGGTTTGCATGGTTTTTGCGGTTAGCGAGTGAGGCCGGCATAGAGAAGCGGCAGCTTCTCCGGCAGGCGCTGGACATGATCGACGACCATGTAGTTCTTCTGGCCGAAGATGCGCGAGACGTAATTATCCGCGCGCGGGTCCAGGCTCATGCAATACGTCGTCACGCCCAGCTTGGCCACTTCTTCCACCGCCTTCTTGGTGTCGTAGCGCAGGTATTGCGGGTCGCGCACGTCCACGTCGGCGGGTTCGCCGTCGGTGATGACGATGAGCAGCTTCCTGGCCGAGCGCTGCAGCTTGAGGTGGTGGCCGGCGTGGCGGATGGCGGCGCCCATGCGGGTGGAGAGCTGGCCGGTCATGCCGGCGAGCCTGGCCTTCGGCGTCTCGTCCCAGTGCTGGTCGAAGTCCTTGAAGCGGTAGTACTCGACGTCGTGACGGCCATCCGAGCAGAAGCCGTGGATGGCGAAGGGATCGCCCACCTTGTCGATGGCGTCGGCCAGCAGCACGCAAGCCTGCTGCGTGAGTTCGCGCACCGAGTATTCCTGGTCCTGGACCTTTTCATTGGTGGATTCGGACAGGTCCAGCAGCACCAGGATGGAGAAGTCGCGGGTCTTCCTGACCGAGCGCATCATGATCCGCGCATCGGGCTGGTTGCCGAGGCGGATATCGGTGAGGCTGGCGATGGCGGCGTTGATGTCGATCTCGTCGCCGTCCTCCAGCCTGCGGATGCGCTGCACGCCTTGGGGCTGCATGGCGTCGAGCAGGAATTTCATGCGGTGGATTTCCCGCTTGTATTGCGCGGTGATGCCGTCGATGACTTGCAGGTCGCCCATCCTGGCGCGCTTCTCCTGCACCGTGGCCCAGGCCGGGCGCTCCAGCTGGATCTGGTAGTCCCACTCGGAATAGTGGAACGGGTCGGACACCGGCTCCTTGCCCTCCAACTCGTTGAAGGACTTGCCGTTACTCTCGTCGCCGATGTTCTCGTAGGGGAACAATTCGGTGCCCAGCACCCAGATCTCCTCGGCGTCGTCCCCGGCGGTCTCGACGTCGATCTCGTTGGCCATTTCCATCACGCTGACGTACTTGCGTACCTGCCTGATGGTTTCGTAGCCGGCGTTGGCCGCCTTGTTGAAATCGAATTCCTCGAATGCCCAGAAGTAGCGGTTGTCGTCGCGATAGGGCGCGCTGAGCAGGTCGGCGCGCGGATTGAAGGGCATCCGCTTCTGGCCGAAGCTGTGCGCGAGTTGCACGCCGATTTCCCAGGAGGTGTGGTTGCTGTCCAGCTTGTCCCGGGCCAGCGCGAACAAGGCGCGGCCTTCATTGATCCAGGGGTCGTCGTCTTGATAAGACTCGTCGAGCAGGGCGCGCGCCAGGCGGTTCAGGTAATCGCCCATGCTCTTGCCCATTGCCGGGGTGGCCGTGTGCAACTTGCTCCAGAGCTGCTTGAGGCCGGGGAAGCGACGTATGGACAGCGCTTCCACCCGCGCGTCCTCGATCACCGAGATCACCGCCATCTGCATCGGGTTCAGCGCCTCGGCGGAGATGGGCGCCTTGGTCTCGACCATGTGCGCGGCGCAATGGGCGGCGGTGGCGCGGTAGAGCTCGAGGCCGGAAACCGGCTCCTGGCCTTCCGGGGCGAAATCGTCGAAGGCGTCCGGCAGATGCAGCAAATAACTTTCGATATAGGGGCGGTAGCCCTCGCGCTTTTCGAAGTCGCCGGAGGTCGGGCGCATGAAGAAATCCCGCGCCCAGAGCGCGCGCAAATACATGTTGATGCGTCGCTGCACGTCGACCAGCAGGGTGCCCTTGCGCTCCTTCTGCAGCATGGCCAGCGACTCCTTCGAGTCGAGGCTGAAATACTTGATCTGCTCCTCATAGTTGGTGCGGTGGGCGTGCGCGCCCCACAGCGCCCAGCGCCGCAGGCCACCGAGGGTAAGGTGCTGGAACAGCACTTCCAGCTTGTCCAGCATCGGCCGCACGCCGCGCGGCGCCTGGGCGATGAGGGTGTTGATGAAGCGCAGGTACTTGATGAACAGCTCGGCGTCGCCCAGGCGGTTGGCGGCGGTGGCCGAGGTGGCGAGCAGCAGCTCGATCACCGCGCCGGAAGTGCGGGAAGCGAGTTCCAGGGAAGCGGTGGCGAGGTCGCCCACCACGTCCTCGCCCACTTCCTTGGCGACCATGGGCGCTTCCTCGATCCAGGTTTCCACCAGCGAGTCGCCCTTGCCCAGGCCGCGGATCGCGGAGGCGCCCTTCAGGTAGTTGTCCAGGCCGCGCGGCGAGAACACCCTGGTCGCCTCGTACCAGTTGGCCTCCAGGGCCTTGCGCGAGTGGGGTGACAGGTCTTCCAGCAGTTCGGCGTAGTCGGCGAGATTGATCGACATGGCTAGCTCCGGGAAAAGAGAAACGAGAAACGGGAAACGTAGTGCCGCGCGGAATCACGCGTTTCCCGTTTCCCCTGAGGCCGCAGGCCGAGTCCCATTTCCCGCATCAAAAGAACGTGGTCACCGCCGCATCCAGGGCGTCGCGCATGTCCGGGTCGTCGGTGATCGGGCGCACCAGGGCGACGCGGCAGGCGGCGGCGGGGGCGACGCCCTTGGCGATCAGGCTGCCGGCGTAGATCAGCATGCGGGTGGACAAACCTTCGTCCAGGCCGTGCCCCTTGAGGTTGCGGCTGCGCTCGGCGATGGACACCAGCTTGCCGGCGATGTCGGCGGCGACGCCGGATTCATGGGCGACGATCTCGGTCTCGATGGCGTGCTCGGGATAGGTGAAGTCGAGGCCGCCGAAACGCTGTTTGGTGGACTGCTTCAGGTCCTTCATCAGCGACTGATAGCCGGGGTTGTAGGAAATCACAATCTGGAAATCGGGGTGGGCGTTGACCAGCTCGCCCTTCTTTTCCAGCGGCAGGACGCGGCGGTTGTCGGTCAGGGGGTGGATCACCACGGTGGTGTCCTGGCGCGCCTCGACCACCTCGTCGAGATAGACGATGGCGCCGTGCCGCGCGCCGATGGCCAGGGGACCGTCCTGCCATTCGGTGCCCTGGGCGGAGAGCAGGAAGCGGCCGACCAGATCGGAAGCGGTCATGTCCTCGTTGCAGGCCACGGTGATCAGGGGCTTGCCCAGCTTGTGGGCCATGTATTCCACGAAGCGCGTCTTGCCGCAGCCGGTGGGGCCCTTGAGCATCATGGGCATGCGCACGGAATAGGCGGCTTCGAACAGCTCCACCTCGTCGGCGACGGGGCGGTAGTAGGGTTCTTTGGTGATGCGATATTGATCAACGATATTGCTCATTGCTGTCTCCTTGGGGAAACGGGAAATGGGAAACGGGAAACGCCGGGGTCAAGGTCAGACGAGCATTTCCCTTTTCCCGTGTCTCTTTTCTCCGTAAACAAAAACCCCCACCACGCTCGTCGCGCGGCGGGGGCCGTTGCTACCAACCACCGCGCGAGATCAGACCGTCTTGCCGCGGAAGATCACCATGGCCGCGCCCTGGGACTGATTGAAGTTGTTGTAGCCAATCAGGCGGACGTGGTTGTTCGGGTTGGCCTTGTGGCAGGCCTCGGCCTCGGCCAGCACCACGCTCACATCGGTTTCGCCGAACATCGGCAACTTCCACATGTACCAGTAGGAATCCATCATGTGCTCGGGCTCGATGTGCTCGATGGCCGGATTCCAGCCCTTCTTCACCAGGTACTCGACCTGCTTCCTGATGTTGTCCATGTCCATGGCGGGCAGGTAGGAGAAGGTCTCGAACTTGCGGCTGGCGGGGTCGCTCAGACGGCTTTTGTAATCCATCACTTCAGACATTTAATTTCCTTTCAGGAAAAAGTAATCAGTAGGCAGTTCGCAGTTGGCAGAAAGGCCTGGCTTTACTGCCAACTGACTTCCGATGACTGCCAACTTTATTTGTGGGCCACGTCCAGCTTGTCCACGGTGTCGAACTCGAACTTGATCTCTTTCCAGGTTTCCATGGCGATCTTCAGTTCGGGGCTGTGGGCGGCGGCGGCGGTCAGGATGTCCTTGCCTTCCTTCTCGATCTGGCGGCCCTGGTTGCGGGCTTCCACACAGGCTTCCAGCGCGACGCGGTTGGCGGCGGCGCCGGCGGCGTTGCCCCAGGGGTGGCCCAGCGTGCCACCACCGAACTGCAGCACCGAGTCGTCGCCGAAGATGCTGACCAGCGCGGGCATGTGCCAGACGTGGATGCCGCCGGAGGCCACCGGCAGCACGCCGGGCATGGAACCCCAGTCCTGGTCGAAGAACAGGCCGCGGCTGCGGTCTTCCTTGATGAACTCGTCACGCATGGTGTCGATCCAGCCCAGGGTGGCCTCGCGGTCGCCTTCCAGCTTGCCGACGACGGTACCGGAGTGCAGGTGGTCACCGCCGGACAGACGCAGCACCTTGGTCAGCACGCGGAAGTGGATGCCGTGGTGCGGGTTGCGGTCGAGCACGGCGTGCATGGCGCGGTGGATGTGCAGCAGCATGCCGTTGTCGCGACACCAGTTGGCCAGGCCGGTGTTGGCCGTCAGGCCGCCGGTCAGGTAGTCGTGCATGATGATGGGCGCGCCGATTTCCTTGGCGAACTCGGCCCGCTTGTACATCTCTTCCGGGGTCGGCGCGGTCACGTTCAGGTAGTGGCCCTTGCGCTCGCCGGTTTCGCGCTGCGCCTTCAGGGTGGCTTCGTGGACGAAGGCGAAACGATCACGCCAACGCATGAAGGGCTGGCTGTTGACGTTCTCGTCGTCCTTGGTGAAGTCCAGGCCGCCGCGCAGGCACTCGTACACGGCGCGGCCATAGTTCTTGGCGGACAGACCCAGCTTGGGCTTGATGGTGCAGCCCAGCAGGGGACGGCCGTACTTGTTCATCTTGTCGCGCTCGACCTGGATGCCGTTGGGCGGGCCGCCGCAGGTCTTGACGTAGGCGATGGGGAAGCGCACGTCTTCCAGGCGCAGAGCGCGCAGGGCCTTGAAGCCGAACACATTGCCCACCAGGGAGGTCAGCACGTTGACGACCGAACCTTCTTCGAACAGGTCGATGGGGTAGGCCACGAAGGCGTAGAAGCAGGTGTCGTCGCCGGGCACGTCCTCGATGCGATAGGCGCGGCCCTTGTAGTAGTCCAGGTCGGTCAGCAGGTCGGTCCACACGGTGGTCCAGGTGCCGGTGGAGGACTCGGCGGCCACGGCGGCGGCGACTTCCTCGCGGGGAACGCCCGGCTGGGGGGTGATCTTGAAGCAGGCCAGGATGTCGGTATCGAGGGGGGTGTAATCCGGTGTCCAGTAGGTCTGGCGATATTCCTTCACGCCAGCGTTGTAGGTCTTCACAGCCATTGATCGCTCCTTGTGTGGATGGGGGGTGATCCAGCGAACCGAACCCATGTCGATTCGAGGTGGGCGAATCTTGCCGGTGCACATGCATAAATAACAGTCACTGTTTTCTATGCTGTTGATAGACTATTGTCTATGTATGGAGAAGGGGGAAGGGTCCGCGCCTGCGGCGCTCAAGGGTGAAATGATTCCTCCCAAGCGGCGAAGCCGTTTCCCCCTTCCCCCTTCCCCCTTCCCCCTTCCCCCTTCCCCCTTCCCCCTTCACCCTTCCCCCTTCACCCTTCCCCCTTCACCCTTCACCCTTCACCCTTCC
>WBZT01000263.1_pt1 | contig 44619 bp, 39 predicted proteins | sample 5204241 | NCBI WGS metagenome assembly WBZT01 (sample SAMN12344358, study PRJNA552823) | activated sludge metagenome | biome: Activated sludge suspended growth; feature: Nitrification reactor; material: Wastewater; isolation source: activated sludge from nitrification reactor of wastewater... | reverse complement strand
CTGGACCTCACCGCCGACTTCCTCAAGAACGACCAGAGCCTGGAGGGCATCGCCCCTCTCGTGGCCGATTCCGGCGAGGGCCGCTGGACCGCCCTGGAATCCATCGACCTGGGCGTGCCCACGCCGGTCATGACCCTGGCCCTGATGAGCCGCTTCGCCAGCCAGGGCCAGGGCGACTTCGCCAACCGGATGCTGGCCATGATGCGCAAGGGCTTCGGCGGCCACGCGGTGAAGGACGGCGCCGAGTCATCCCCCCCTTTGGCAAAGGGGGGCTAGGGGGGATTCAACCCGCGCCACTCCCGGGAAACGTCGAGAAATCCCCCCTGTCCCCCCTTTTGCAAAGGGGGGAACCCTTCAATACCCCTGTCCGGAGGCGTGAGCCATGTTCGATCAGGAAACCCCGCTGCCGCCGTGCAGCTTCGTCATCTTCGGCTCCACCGGCAACCTGGCCACGCTCAAGCTGCTGCCGGCGTTGTACCGCCTGGAGGAGGCGGGCCGTCTGCCCGAGGGCCTGAGCCTCATCGCCCAGGGGCGGCGCGCGTTTGGCGAGCAAGGCGACGAGGCCGGCTGGCGCGCCCACGTGGCCGAGCTGCTGGAGCGGAAGCTCAAGCCCGAACCCGCGGTGCTCGCCCGCTTCATCGCCCGCTTCGACTACCTGCGCGGCGAGTTGAACGAGGGCGAGACCTACACCCGGCTCAAGGAAGTCCTGGCCAGGCCCAAGATGGGCGTGTGCTCCAACGTGGTGTTCTACCTGGCCATCAAGCCCGGCGACTTCGGCGCGGTGATCAAGCACCTGGACGCCTGCGGGCTCAACAAGCCCCGGGGCCTGCACCGCATCGTGGTGGAAAAGCCCTTCGGCTCCGACATCGAGTCCGCCCGGGTGCTGAACCAGCTCCTGCACCGCTACTTCGAGGAGGAGCAGGTGTTTCGCATCGACCACTACATGGGCAAGGAGACGGTGCAGAACCTGCTGGTGTTCCGCTTCGCCAACACCCTCATCGAGAACCTGTGGAACCGCAACTACATCGACCACGTGCAGATCACCGTGGCCGAGGACCTGGGCATCGGCAGCCGGGCCGATTACTACGACAAGGCCGGGGCCATGCGCGACATGCTGCAGAACCACCTGATGCAGCTCATGACCCTGGTGGCCATGGAGCCGCCCCCGGCCCTGGAAGCCGACGCCCTGCGCGACGAGAAGGTGAAGGTGCTGCGCTCCATCCGGCCCATCCCGCGCCGCTCCGTGCATGCCCACGCCTTCCGCGCCCAGTACAAGGCCGGCCGCATCGGCGCCGACATGGTGCCCGGCTACCAGGACGAGACGGGCGTGGAACCGGATTCCGTCACCGAGACCTTCGTCGCCGCCAAGTTCTACATCGACAACTGGCGCTGGCGCGGCGTGCCCTTCTACCTGCGCACCGGCAAGCGCCTGAAGCAGAACCTGTCCATGATCGCCATCCGCTTCCGCCACCCGCCCCAGCATCTGTTCCGGGAAACGCCCCTGGAGCAGCTGGAGCCCAACTGGATCGTGCTCTCCATCCAGCCCGAGGAATCCATGCACATGGAACTTCACGCCAAGCAGCCGGGTCTGGGCATGGACACCCGGGTGCTCAAGCTCAACGCCGGCTACCGCAACCCGGACGACAAGCCCCTGGACGCCTACGAGGCCCTGTTGCTGGACGTGATCGAGGGCGACCGCACCCTGTTCATCCGCTTCGACGAGGTGGAATGGGCCTGGCGGGTGGTGGACCCCATCCTCAAGCACTGGGCCCAGGAACGGGATTTCATCCACACCTACCCGGCGGGAAGCTGGGGCCCCATCGAGGCCAACCGGCTGTTCGACGGGGAGGATACGGAATGGCGCAACGGGGTCTGATGCCGGGGACGTATCAAGTTTGGCGGCGGGGTGCCGTTATCCCCGCCAAGTTCATTGCCACCACATTTTCCATTAGGGGGAACAGCATGTCCGAAGTGAAAGCCACCACCAGCAAGGGAACCACCAAGAAAGCCGTCACCGCCGCAGCCAAGCCCGCCGCAGCCAAGCCCGCCGCAGCCAAGCCCGCCGCAACCAAGCCCGCCGCAACCAAGCCGGCCAAGGCCGCCCCGGCCAAGACGGCGACCGCCAAGGCGGCGACCGCCAAGCCCGCCAAGGCGGCGGCCAGCCCCGCATCAGGAAAATCCGCGGGCGCCGCCAAGACCGCCAGCGCGAAACCGGCCGCCAAGGCCACCGCCAAGGCCACCACCAAAGCGGCCCCGGCCAAGCCCGCGGGCGAGGTGAAGAAAAAAGCCCCCGCCGCGAAGAAGCTCATCGCCAAGCCTACCGCCCCCTCCCCGGAGGAACGCCAGCGCTGGGTGGCCACGGCGGCCTACCACCGCGCCGAGAAGCGCGGCTTCGCCCCGGGTTACGACATGCAGGACTGGCTGGACGCGGAAGCGGAAATCGACGAGCTGATCGGCAAGGCCTGAGTCAGGGCGAGATGCCGGCCATCGGTCGGGCGGCAATAAGCGCGGCGCATTGCGCGAATGCATGCGGCGCATGACGCATGACGGCTGATGCGCCCCGTGCCGGCCGAAGTTGATGGAAGCGTCGCAAAGGAGGATTGATGAGGGTTCCGCTCGGTAATCTCATGCTTCTGACGGGCGTGTGCCTGTTCACATCAGCGTGCACGCTCGATGGTGTATATCGTGACCAGGACCATCGCGATCATCGCCCGCAGCGCGAGGGCGAATACAAGGAGAAATACTGGGACGGCCCCTGCAAGATCGAGCGCGAGCAGAAACGCGACGGCAGCTACAAGGAGGAGCGCGAGTGCAAGGGGGTGGGCGAGGGGCGTTACCGTCATCCCCGGGGTGACTACGAGGAAAAGTACCAGGATGGTCCCTGCAGGATCGAGCGTGAATGGAAACGCGATGGCACCTACAAGGAAAAGATCGACTGCAAGGGGAGAGAAAAAAGAGGCGGGGATGACAGGCGGGGCGACAGGGGCCGTGATTGACCCGCGGGCCAGGTCGATATCCCGCCGACGCGCCTCCCGGCAGCCCGCGCCATCCATGAGGCACGGCAAGGGCGGGGCGGCAATAAGCGAAGCGCATCGCGGCGAACGGATGGGGCGCATTTAGCCTGACAGTCGGCAATCAAAATCCCGTCCGCGCCGAGCCAGCCGAGGGTCATGTCCACCGGGCCTTGAACAGGCTTGGCCCGAACGGACATCTTCCGTTTAAGTCCAGGGTTCAGAATTCGCAATACTTCAGCTGAACGCGCCTGCGGCCTCAGTCCCAGTAGGGTTTGGGCCCGAAGCGGTTCACGAGAAAATCGATGAAGGTCCGCACCTTGGCGGGCAGATGGCGCGTGGGTAGATAGAGGGCGTGGACGTGCTGCTCGATCGGGATGTATTCCGACAGCACGGCGCGCAGGCGCCCGGCCTGGAGGTCCTGGCCGATGATGAAAGTCGGCAGCAGCGCCAGTCCGAGCCCGCCCAGCACCGCCTGGGACAGGGCCTCGTCGTCGTTGATGCGCAGGCGGCCGGACACCGGCACCGCGATTTCCCCTTCCGGCCCCCGGAAACGCCACAGGCCCGGTTCTCCCGAGTGGATGTAATCCAGGCAGTTGTGGGCCGCCAGGTCCTGGGGCATGTCGGGTAGGCCGTGCCGCTCGAAGTAATCCGGGGTGGCGCACAGCTTGCGGCGCACCGGCGCCAGGCCGCGGCCCACCCAGTTCCCGGGCAGGTCGCGGCCGACCCGGATGACCACGTCGAAGCCCTCCTCCGCCAGGTCCACGGGGCGGTCGGTGACGGTCATGTCGACGTCGATCTCCGGATACCGGGCGAGGAATTCCGCCAGGGCCGGCGCCACGTGCAGGGTGCCGAAGGCCACCGAGGCCGCCACCTTGAGGGTGCCGCGCGGCTGGCCGTGCAGGCTGGCCACCACCCGCTCGGCCCGCTCCGCCTCGTTCAGGATGCGAACGCAGTGTTCCGCGAAGGCGGCGCCCACCTCCGTGGGACTGACGTGGCGGGTGCTGCGGTTGAGCAGGCGCGCCCCCAGGGATTTTTCCAGCCGGGCCACCGCCTTGCTCACCGCCGAGCGGGAGGTGCCCAGGCGCCGCGCCGCCTCGGCGAAGCTACCGGTTTCGCTGACCTGGGCGAACAGGGCCATGAGATTGAGATCCTGCATGAGCACATTGTAGCCTTTCAGGAACCAGTCTGATGCCCTGCGCGGGCCTACTCCCGCCCACTGCCCGCCCCTATCATGCAATCAAGCGGATGCCGCATGGGCGGCGGAACCACCATTGATTACGGGTAAAGCCATGAATACGGAAGAATTGATGATCTCCGAGCGGGACTATTCCCGGCTCGCCGCCCTGGCCGCCGACGCGGCCCTGGGCGAGGAACTGGATCGGGCCACTGTCGTTCCGGAAGAACGCATGCCGGCGGACATCGTGCGCATGCATTCCCGGGTCGCCTACGTCGATGAAACCACCGGCGATCGCCGGGAGGTGGAACTGGTGTTCCCCGACGAGGCGGACATGGCCCGGGGCAGGGTTTCCGTGCTGGCCCCCGTGGGTGCCGCGTTGCTGGGCCTGCGGCTGAATCAGTCCATCGAATGGTCCTTCCCGGACGGGCGTCCACGACGCCTGCGGGTGGACGGCATCCTGGCCCCGGAGGGATGAACATGAGCGCGCAACGTCACTGGTTTGGCCCCGATCATGAGGAGGATGTCGTGGCACGGACGCCCGGCATCCCCAGCCACGGCGATTTCCCGGTGGAACAACTGGTGCGCCATGCCACCCTGCGCTTCCAGCGGGGCTTTGCCCATGGGGCCATGCGCCTGATCGGAGATGCGGACGCGTTCGCCCTGGCGGCCGTGCCCGCCGGCCTGCTGATCCGGGGGGAGAACGAGGAGGCGCTGGCCGGTCCGGTTGACATCCTGCGCCAGGTCCACGGCGACGATCTTCGCGCGGCGTCCCCGCGCGTGCGCCACCTGTTCATCGACGGCCGCTGGCGCGAGCCGATCATGCAGGTGCGGGTCCGCGTCCAGCCCGAGCATGTTGCGGCGGTGCGCCGGGATTTTCTCGCCCTCGGCGCCACGCTGCTGGACATCGATTGCCTGGCGGATGGCTGGGTCATCCGCGCCGAGGCGCCTCTGCGCGACCTGCTCGGCTACGGTACGCGCCTGCGCCGTCTGGCCGGGGGCGCTGCCAGCCACTGGATCTGGCTGGACCGCTACGTGCCCCTGCAGCCCCCGCCCCCGGGCCGCGCCGCCTGACGCATTCGAGCCGCGCCGCGCGGGCGGCGGCGGGACTCACACCCGGTTGGTGAACCGGTAGTTCTCCGGCAGGCCCAGGGTGTCCGCCCAGATGTTGTGGGCCCAGCCGCGCATCATTTCGAATTCGATCTCGCTTTCCCGGTCGGACACGCCGCTGCCGGCCTGGACTTCCATGCTCTTGTCGGCCGGGTTGTAGCGGAACACGGTGGCCACGTGGAAGGCGGTGTGATCGGTGCTGGCGGAATAGCAGGTGCTGGTCACCACCGGCGCCGGGTCGGGCTGGCGGCCGTTGAAGATCTCCACCAGGGCCGAGGCGCACAGCTTGCCGCTGTTGTTGGCGAGCGCCCCGGCCTTGGACAGGTTGGACAGGATGGAGTCGCCCAGGATGTGGATGTGGGGGGCTGCGCTGGATTCGTGGGTGGTGTAGTCCACCGGGCACCAGGTGCCGTTGTCGCCGGTCCTCGCGCCCACCAGGGCGGTGACGGCGGCGGCGCGCATGGGCGGGATGAGGTTGATGACGTCGGCCTTCACGTCCTCGAATTCGGTGGAAAGCTTCATGGCCTTGGCGTCGATGGCGCTGGCCAGGTTGCCGGGGCGGTAGTCGATCATGCTGTCGTCGCCGCCGAAGCCGTAGTGTTTTTCCCAGGCGGCGGTGAACAGGGCCTTCTTGGAGATGATGTCCTGGTTGCCGTCCAGGATGATGATCTTGGATCTGGGCTTGGCCTTCTTGAAGTAGTTGGCGATGAGGCTGACCCGCTCGTAGGGGGCGGGCGGGCAGCGGAAGGGCGCCATGGGGATGGAGATGGCGAACACGCCGCCGTCCTTCATGGCCTCCAGTTGCCGGCGCAGGGCGAGGGTTTCCGGGCCGGCCTTCCAGGCGTGCCTGATGGTATTTCGCGCCTCGGCGTCGTAGCCCCGCACCTGGTCGAATTGCAGTTCCACGCCGGCGGCCAGCACCAGCCGGTCGTAGGCGAAGCTGTGGCCGCCGGCGGTGGTGACACTGCGCTTGCCGGCATCGATGCGGGTGACGCGGTCCCGCACGAAACGATCCACGGCTTCCCGGATGTAGCGGTAGGGGAAGGTGATGTCCTCGATCTTGTTGAGGCCGCCGATGACCGTGTTGGACATGGGGCAGGACACGAAATGGGGGCTGGGCTCGATGAGGGTGACGTCCACCCGGGGATCCCAGAGCTTGAGGTGGCGGGCGCAGGCGGCGCCGCCGTAGCCGCCGCCGACGATGACCACCCGGGGGCGGGCCCTGGCGATGGCGGGCGCGGATCCGATGCCCAGGGCGCCGATGGCGGCGGCGATGAGAAAGTTGCGGCGTGGAGTATGCATGGCGATATGTCCTCGTTCTGATTGCGTCCCGAGGGGGCCGGATGGCGAAGGCTACAGCTTTTCTGGCGGCTGGGGCCATCCCCGGGCCGGCGTGGACCGCCTTTCAGCGCCCAGGCTTCGCCGCGGGCGCGTCCGGCGACAGATCCGGCAGCAGCCTTTCCAGTTCGTCCGCGGGCATCGGTTGCGCGAACAGATATCCCTGGTACTGGTCGCAATCGAGCTGGCGCAGGATGGCCAGCTGCTGTTCCGATTCCACGCCTTCCGCCAGGACGTCGAGACTCAGGCTGCGCGCCATGGCGATGATGGTGGCGGCGATCTCGCGATCGTCGGCGTCATCGGCCAGGCCCTGCACGAAACTCCGGTCGATCTTGAGCTTGTCGATGGGGAAGCGCTTGAGGTAGGCCAGGGATGAATAGCCGGTGCCGAAGTCGTCGATGGCCAGGCGGACCCCCAGTGCCTTGAGGGCATCCAGGGTGGCGATGGCCTGTTCGGCCTGTTCCATGACGATGCTTTCGGTGAGTTCCAGTTCGAGGAATCGCGCCGGCAGGCCGGTTTGCTCCAGCACGGCGCCCACCAGGGCCACCATGTCCTCGGACTGGAACTGCCGCCCCGACAGGTTGACCGCCATGGTCAGGGGCGGCAGGCCGGCGTCGATCCAGGCGCGGGCCTGGGCGCAGGCGGTGCGCAGGATCCACTCGCCCAGGGGCACGATGAGGCCGGTTTCCTCGGCGATGGGGATGAATTTGACGGGCGGCACCTGGGCTTCCCCGGGCGGCTGCCAGCGCACCAGGGCCTCGACGCCCACGGGCTGGCCGCCGCGGGTGTCCACCAGGGGCTGGTAATGCAGGACGAATTCGCCGCGCTCCAGGGCGCGGCGCAGCCGGGTTTCCAGGGCCAGGTGTTCATTGGCCGCCGCGGTCAGGCCCTCGGTATAGAAGCAGTAGGTGTTGCGGCCCTGCTCCTTGGCCTGGTAGAGGGCGGCGTCGGCGCTGCTCACCAGGCGGGTGGCCTCGTCGGCATCGTCGGGGTACAGGCTGATGCCGATGCTGCCGCCGATGAACACTTCGTGGCCGCCGCCGAGCATGACCGGCGCGGTGAGGACCTTCAGCACGTCCTGGGCGACGACGGCGGCGGTCTGGGCATCCTCCAGCCGCTCCAGGAGGATGACGAATTCGTCGCCGCCCAGCCGCGCCACCGTGTCCTCCTCCCGCAGTCGCCCGCGGATGCGGCGGGCCACGGCGATCAGCAGTTCGTCGCCGGCCGGGTGGCCCAGGCTGTCGTTCACGGTCTTGAAGCGGTCCAGATCCAGGAACAGCACGGCGACGCGCTGGCCATGGCGCCGGGCCTGCTCCAGGGCGTGTTCCAGGCGCGAGTTGAACAGCAGGCGGTTGGGCAATTCGGTGAGCGGGTCGAAATGGGCCAGGTGTTCCAGGCGCGCCTCGGATTCCTTGAGATGGGTGATGTCGGCGAACAGGGAGACATAGCGCGCGGTCTGGCCGCTGGCGTCGCGCACCGCGCTGATGGACAGCCACTTGGGGTAGACCTGGCCGTCCTTGCGCCGGTCCCAGACCTCGCCCTGCCAGCGGCCGGTGCGGATCAGGGCGTCCCACATGGCCCGGTAGAACTCGGCGTCGTGCCGCCCCGACTTGAACTTGGCCGGTGTCCCGCCGAGCACTTCGTCCACGTCGTAGCCGGTGATTTCGCAGAACGCCTGGTTGACGGCCAGGATGCGCGCATCGCGGTCGGTCACCATGATCCCTTCCTGGGCGTTTTCGAACACGACGGCGGCCTGGCGCAGTTTTTCTTCCGCCTGGACGCGCTCGCTGCAGTCCCGCGCCAGGGCGGCCATGATCCGCTGGCCATTCAACTCGATGCCGCTCACCCGGATTTCCACCGGAAATACCGTGCCGTTCTTGCGTCGGTGATGTCCCTGCAGAGTGATCATCTGGCCGGGTTGCAACGCCGCCCAGAGGGATTTCGCCTGGTCCGGATCGAAATCCTGTTCCACGTCCAGCACCCCCAGGCGCAGCAATTCCGTTCGCGTGTAGCCCAGGGTATCGCAGGCCCGTTGGTTGGCATCGAGTATGCGGCCGTCCAGGTCGGTGATGAAAAAAGCGTCCGCCGCCTGATCCATGAGCACGCGGTGGCGCGTTTCGGTTTCCATCAGGGCCTGGTGCGCCACTTCCAGGTCGGTGATGTCCCGCGACGCCACGATCACCCCGGCGATCCGGCCGTCGTTGTCGTGATAGGGGGTATAGGTCACGTCCATGAAGCGCCTGCCCGCCACCGGGAAATCGAACCAGTCGCTGTAATGCACCCGTTCGCCGGCCAGGCAGCGGTCGAGTTTTTCCTTGATGCGCGCGTCGAACAGCGTCCGCCCCAGAAGTTCCGATACGTCGTGGCCGACGATGGCCTCGCGCGCCAGGCCGTGGTGCCTCAGATAGCTGTCGTTGACGGCGAGATAGCGGTAATCCCGGTCGAGCACGGAGAGATGGTCAGGCATGCAGGACACCAGGCGTTCGTACATGCGCAGGGCTTCCTCCGCCCGCTTGCGTTCGCTGATGTCCACGATCAGCCCGGCCACGTGGCGGCGGCCGTCGTGCTCGATGGGCAGGCCGGTGCCGAAGAAGGTCCGGTGCCCGCCCTCGGCGGCGAGCAGATCCAGTTCCATGGTCACCGGCTCGCCGTCCAGGATGGTGGCGATGGCTTGCCTGACGCGCTCCAGATGATCCGGAGCCACCAGGTCCAGGGGGCGGACATTGGCCATGTCCGCCGGCGCGAGGCCGAAAACTTCAAGGAAGGTCCGGTTCCAGCCGACGAAGCGCCCCGCCGCGTCGAACATGAAATAGATGCCGGGCGCGGCATCCAGGACCGGGTTGGCCTGATTGGGCGTCATGAAGGGCTCCGGGGGGGGCTCATGGTTCCCGGTTCGCCGCCAGCCACGCCTCCAGCGCCCGCGCCGGCAACGGTCGGCTGCGGTGGTAGCCCTGGTAGGTGTCGCAGCCATGAATCTGCAGGAAGGCGAGTTGCGCCTCGGTCTCCACGCCCTCGGCCAGCACCTTCAGGTGCAGGTTGCGGGCCATGGCGATGATGGTGGCGACGATTTCCATGTCGCTCTGGTCATGGGGAATACCGCGCATGAAGCTCTGGTCGATCTTGAGCTTGTCGATGGGGAAGCGCTTGAGTTGGGCCAGGGAGGAGTAGCCGGTGCCGAAATCGTCCATGGAAATCTGGATGCCCAGGTCCTTGAGGGCGCGCAGGGTGGCCACGGCCTGATCGGCGTTATCCATCAAGGCGCTCTCGGTGATCTCCAGTTCCAGCCGGGCGGGGGGCAGGCCGGTGGCGTCCAGCACGGCGCGCACGTGCTCGGCCAGCTTTTCCTGCCTGAATTGGCGTGGTGACAGGTTGACCGCCATGGTGAGCGGGGGCATGCCGGCTGTTTCATGCCATGCCCTGGCCTGGGCGCAGGCGGCGAACAGCACCCATTCGCCCAGGGGCAGGATGAGGCCGTTCTCTTCCGCCAGGGGTATGAAGCGGATCGGGGAGATCAGGCCGGAGACCGGATGATCCCAGCGCACCAGGGCCTCCACGCCGACCATCTCGCCGCTGGCCACATCCACCTGGGGCTGGTAGTGCAGGACGAATTCCTGCTGGGCGATGGCCTGGCGCAGATTGGTTTCCAGCACCAGGCGTTCCCGCGCCGACCGGGTCATCTCGGCGTCGTAGAAGCGATAGGTATTGCGCCCGTCCTCCTTGGAACGGTACATGGCCGCATCGGCATTCTTCAGCAGGGTGGTGGTGTCCGTGCCATCCGCCGGGTAGGTGCTGATGCCGATGCTGGCGCCGATGAATACCTCCTGTCCCTCCAGGCCGAAGGGCCGGGTCAGGGTGACGAGCAGCTTGTCCGCCAGGACGGTGGCCGGGGTGGTGGTGTCCAGGCCCTCCAGCACGATGACGAACTCGTCGCCGCCCAGGCGGGCCACCGTGTCTTCCGCCCTTACGCAGTGGGACAGCCTTTGCGCGACTTCCCGCAACATGCGGTCGCCGGCGGGATGGCCGAGTCCGTCGTTGACGGTCTTGAAGCGGTCCAGGTCGATGAACAGCAGCGCCAGAAGGGTGCCGTTCCGCTCGGCATGCCGTATGGCGTGCTCCAGGCGGGCGTTGAACAGCAGCCGGTTGGGCAGGTCGGTCAGGGGGTCGTAATGGGCCAGGCGCTCCAGCTTGGCCTCGGATTGCTTGATCTGGCTGATGTCGGCGAACACGCCGACATAATTCGTCAGCCGCCCGTCGCCGTTGGTGACGCCGCTGATGGTCAGCCACTCCGGGTAGATCTCGCCATTCTTCTTGCGATTCCAGATCTCGCCGCTCCAGGAACCGGTCTGCGCCAGGCTTTGCCAGACCGACTGATAGAAGCTCTCGTCGTGGCGCCCGGATTTGAGCAGGCGCGGGTTCCTGCCCAGCACCTCCGCTTCGGTATAACCCGTGATCTCGGTGAAGGCGCGATTGATGGCGATGATATTGGCCGCCGCGTCGGTGATCGTCACCCCGTCGGTGGTGCTGTCGAACACCTTGGCCGACTGGCGCAGCCTCGCCTCGCTCTTCCTGCGTTCACCGATGTCCAGGAAGGTCACCACCGAGCCGATCACCCGTCCGCCCTGGCGCATGGGATAGGACCAGTACTCCACCGGGAACGACGAGCCGTCCCGGCGCCAGAACACCTCGTCGTCGACGTGGATGCCGTGGCCCACGATGCTGGCCTGGTAGGCGCGGCAGTCCGCCGCGGGATAGTGGCGGCCGTCGGCATGGCTGTGGTGGATGATTTCATGCATGTGGCGGCCGAGCAGCGCCTCGGCGGCCTCGTAGCCGAGGAGACGCAGGCCCGCCGGGTTGATGAAGGTGCAGTTGCCGTGGATGTCGACGCCGTACATGCCCTCGGCCATGGAGTCGAGCAGCAGGTTGATATGCTCCTCCCGCTCCCGCAGGGCGTCCTGGGCGCGGCGGCGTTCGGTCACGTCGCGCATGATGCCGATGAACTGGCGGGGCCCCGCGCCCCTGCGCTCGCCGATGCTGACCTCCACCGGGATCTCGTGGCCGTCCCGATGCAGCAGCACGAAGGCGAGTTCGCGCCAGGGCATGGTGGCCTGGCCGCTCGCCAGATAGTTCCCGAATCCGGTTTCATGCCGGTCGCGGAAGCGCTCGGGCATCAGGTCGGTGATGGGCCGGTTCAGGAGCGCCTCGGCGTCATGGCCGGTGAACCGGCAGATGGCCGGATTGGCGTAGACCACGCGGCTGGCCTCGTCCACCACCAGGATGCCGTCCACGGCGGTGTCCAGGATGGCGCGATTGCGCGCCTCGCTTTCCGTCAGGGCCTCCTGGGCCAGATGCAGTTCGGTGATGTCGCGCGAGCTGACGATGGCCCCGCGGATGATGCCGTCCTGGTCCCGGTGGGGCGAATAGGTGACGTTCATGTAGCGCCGGCCCCGGGTCTTGAACTCGAACCAGGACTGGTAGCGCACCACCTCGCCGGCGAAGCAGCGGTCCAGCTTTTCCCTGATCAGGCCCTCGAACACCGCCTGGCCGAACAGCTCGGCCACGCCATGGCCGACGATCTCCGACTCGTCGCGGCCGTGGGTGGCGAGGTAGGTCTTGTTCACCAGGCGATAGATATAGTCCAGGTCGAGGACGGCGATGTGGTCGGTGCTGTCGGCCACGATGCGCTGGTAGAGCCGCAAACCCGCCTCGGCCCGCTTGCGCGTCGAGACGTCGCGCACCATGGCCTGGAGCAGGGGGCCTTCGGGCAGGTCGATGCGGTCGAGCTGGACCTCCGTGTCGAACAGGCTGCCGTCCAGGCGTTTGTGCCGCCACTCGAAGAATTGCGGCTCGCCAGCCAGCGCCCGCGCGGCGCGGGCGCGAGCGCCGGTCTCGGAATCGCCGCCATCGGCCTGCCGGGGCGGTGAAAATTCCCAGGGCCTGCGGCCCAGGATGTCCTCCCGCGCGCAGCCGAACAGCGCCAGGGTGCCCTGGTTGCAGGCGACGAAGCGCATGTCCTCCACCAGGAAGATGGCGTCTCCCGCAGCCTCGAACAGGGCGCGGAAATCCAGTTCGCGTGGGGAGGTCGGGGCGGTCGGGGAAGCGGTCATGGGATCCCTGGCTGGCCTCCGGAAAGGGGGGTGGGCGAGTTCAGGCCGTGGCGCATAGACGGGGTTATCGGCGCGCGGCACCAACTCTTGAACGCGCCGCGCTGCGTGCCGGCCGCGCCGGCCGGGCTGGCGGCGAGGGCGCCGGGATCAGTCCGCCTCGCCCTCGAAACCCGCCTGGGCCAGTTCGGCGGCGCGCAGCACGGCGCGGGCCTTGTTGCGGGTTTCCTGCCATTCGTTCTCGGGCACCGAGTCGGCGACGATGCCGGCGCCGGCCTGGACGTAGAGGACCTTGTCCTTGACCACGGCGGTGCGGATGGCGATGGCCACGTCCATGTCGCCATTGAAGCCCACGTAGCCCACGGCGCCGGCGTAGACGCCGCGCTTGCTGGGCTCCAGCTCGTCGATGATCTCCATGGCCCGGATCTTGGGGGCGCCGGAGACGGTGCCGGCGGGGAAGGTGGCGCGCAGCACGTCCAGGGCGTTGAGGCCGGGCTTCAGCGTGCCTTCCACGTTGGAGACGATATGCATGACGTGGGAGTAGCGCTCGACGGTCATGTTTTCCGTGACCTTGACGCTGCCCACCTGGCACACACGCCCGGCGTCGTTGCGGCCCAGGTCCATGAGCTGGACGTGCTCGGCCCGCTCCTTGGGGTCGGCCAGCAGTTCGGCTTCCAGGCGCAGGTCGTCTTCCCGGCTGGCGCCGCGCGGGCGGGTGCCGGCGATGGGGCGCACGGTGACCCGCTTGTCCTCCCCGTGGCCTTCCAGGCGCACCAGGATTTCCGGCGAGGAACCCACCACGTGGAAGCTGCCCATGTCGTAATAGAACATGTAGGGCGAGGGGTTCAGGCCGCGCAGGGCCCGGTACAGGGACAGGGGGTGGGCGGCGAAGGGGCGGCTCATGCGCTGGGACAGCACCACCTGCATGATGTCGCCGTCCAGGATGTATTGCTTGGCCCGGGTCACGGCGGCCTTGAAGGCGTCCTCGCCGAATTCCGATTCCGCCTCGTGGACGTCGCCGTTGCCGTCGCGGGGCGGAACGGCGGGCCGCTTGAGCTGCCTGGCCAGTTCGCCGAGGCGGCGGTGGGCCTTGAGGTAGGACTGGTCCTCCAGGGGGTCGGCGTAGACGATGAGGGTGAGCTTGCCGGACAGGTTGTCCACCACCGCCAGCTCGTCGGTGAGCATGAGCAGGATGTCCGGCGTGTTGACGGTGTCCGGCTTGCGGGTGCCGGCCAGCTTCTTCTCGATGTAGCGGATGGTGTCGTAGCCGAAGTAGCCGCCCAGGCCGCCGGGGAAGCGGGGCATGCCGGGCACCGGCGAAGCCTTGAAGCGGGCCAGGTAGCTTTCCACGAAGGCCAGCGGATCCTCGCAATTGCACTGTTCCACCGGCAGGCCGTTGGTCTCGATGCTGGCGAAATGGCCGTGCACCCGCAGCACGGTCCTGGCCGGCAGGCCGATGAAGGAATAGCGCCCGAAGCGCTCGCCGCTCACCACGGACTCCAGCAGGTAGGAGTAGGGGCCGTTGGCCAGCTTGAGATAGATGGACAGGGGCGTGTCCAGGTCCGCCGGCAGTTGCCGGATCACCGGGATGCGGTTGAAGCCCTGGCGGGCGAGGCTGTTGAACTTGTCTTCGTTGAACATGACGATCAGTCGGCAGTCATCAGTCTTCAGTCTTCAGTCTTCAGTTTCCAGTAAAACGCGATGAGTTGTTACTGACCGCCGCCCACTGTCGACTGACGACTTCATTTCTTCACGATCATCTTGGCCGCGTCGGCCAGGCTGTCGACCACCGCGTCCAGGTCCAGCTCCGACACGGGCCGGCCCCGGTTGTAGCCGTAGGGCACGCAGAACACGTGGCAGCCGGCGGCGCGGGCGGCCTGGGTGTCGTTGAGGGAGTCGCCGATCAGCAGCAGTTGGGCGGGCTCGACGCCGAATACCTGGCAGGCGTGCAGCAGGGGCAGGGGGTCCGGTTTCTTCTTCGGCAGGGTATCGCCGGACAGGATCAGCTCGAAGAAGTCGAACAGACCGGTGTCCTTCAGCAGCGGGTGGGTGAAGCGGGCCGCCTTGTTGGTGATGCAGGCCAGCCGGTAGCCGTCCGCCCGCATGGCTTCCAGTCCGTCCACCACGCCGGGGAAGGGCCGGCTGCGGCGCGAGACGTGGGCGCCGTAGTGCTTCTCATAGCTGGCGATGGCCAACTGGAACAGGGCCGGCTCGGGCTCGGCCCGCATGTCCCGGGTCAGGCAGCGCTTCACCAGGCGGGAGACCCCGTTGCCGATGTAGGTCTTGATCTCGGCCAGGTCCACATGGGGCAGGCCCAGTTCGCGCAACATGGCCTCGGCCGCGTCGGCCAGGTCGCCGGCGGTGTCCAGCAGGGTGCCGTCCAGGTCGATGACCACGGCTTTGACGGGAAGGGGGAAGTTCATGGGGATGGGGGATGGGGAATGGGTGATGGGGGATGGGGCTGGGGAGAGGTGGTGCGTACCCATTCCTCATCCCCCATTCCCCATGACCGGGTTTCAGGCCTTGGCCAGTTCCGCGCGCATGGCGGCGACCACGCTGTCGTAGCGGTGGGGGTCGCCGTCCTTGGCGGCGCCGAAGATGGCGGAGCCGGCGACGAAGGTGTCGACGCCTGACTTGGCCACTTCACAGATGTTGCCGGGGCCGACGCCGCCGTCGATCTCCAGGCGGCAGTTGTGGCCGCCGGCGTCGATCATGGCGCGCACCTTGCGGGCCTTGTCCAGCACGTAGGGGATGAACTTCTGGCCGCCGAAGCCCGGGTTCACGGACATGAGCAGCACCATGTCCAGCTTGGGCAGGGTGTATTCCAGCACGTCCAGGGGGGTGGCCGGGTTGAACACCAGGCCGGCCTTGCAGCCGCTTTCCTTGATCAGGCCGATGGTGCGGTCGATGTGCTCGGAGGCTTCCGGGTGGAAGGTGATGTAGGTGGCGCCGGCCTTGGCGAAGTCGGGGATGATGCGGTCCACCGGCTTGACCATCAGATGGCAGTCGATGGGGGCGGTGACGCCGTGCTTGCGCAGGGCCTCGCACACCAGGGGGCCGATGGTCAGGTTGGGCACGTAGTGGTTGTCCATCACGTCGAAGTGGACGATGTCGGCGCCGGCGGCGAGCACGTTGTCGACTTCCTCGCCAAGCCGGGCGAAGTTGGCGGAGAGGATGGAGGGGGCGATCTGGTAGTCGGCCATGTCGGTTGTCCTGGTTGTCGGTAAAGGTTAACCCGGCCATTTTACCCGCCTGCCCCGCGCACTGGACAGGTCTGACTGATTCGTGTGCAATGCCTCTCCCCGGCGGTTATCGGCCGCATTCAGACGCTTACCCATGGCAGAAGTCAGGAAATACCACATCACCGTCAGCGCCCGGACCACTTACATTCCCGAGCAGTCCGACGACGGCGCCAATCGTTACGTGTTCTCCTACACCATCACCATCGCCAACACGGGCCAGGTGCCCGCCCAGTTGATTTCCCGCCACTGGATCATCACCGATGCCCATGACAAGGTGCAGGAGGTGCGCGGCCTGGGCGTGGTGGGCGAGCAGCCCTTCCTCAAGCCCGGCGAGAGTTTCGAATACACCAGCGGTACCGCCATCGCCACGCCGGTGGGGGCCATGAAGGGCAGCTACCAGATGGTGGCCGAGGACGGCACCCCGTTCGCGGCGGAGATCCCCGAATTCATCCTGGCGGTGCCCCGGGTTCTGCATTGAGCGCGGTGCTTTTCCCGATGTTTTTCCAGATAGCCCGCGGCTGGCTTCACGCCGCGCGCTGGCTCCCGACCCTGGGCCTGGCCGCCGCCCTGGCGGGTTGCGGCGGCTTGCCTTCCCGGCCGGGACCGCCCCCGGCGCCGCCCGCCGCCGAACCCGCTCCGCCCCCGGCGACGCCGCTGCCGCGCTGGCCGGAACCGCCGCCGTCTCCGGCCATCTCTCCCGCGACTCCCGCCGCGACGTCGCCGATGCCGTCGCCTCCCCCGCCGGAACCGGCCAGGCCCGCCGCCAGCGTCATGCCCTGGTTCAAGGCCGCCACCTGGGAGCAGTTGCCGGGTTGGCGGGAGGATGACCTGGTATCGGCCTGGCCGGCATTCCTGCAATCCTGCAAGGGGTTGAAGAACAACCCGGCCTGGACCGGCGTCTGCCAGGCGGCCGGACGCTTGCCGCCCGCCCCCGATGGTGTCGCCGTCCGCGCCTTTTTCGAGCAGCAGTTCCAGCCCTGGCAGATCAGCCAGGCGGAAGGCGGCACCGAGGGCCTGGTCACCGGTTATTACGAACCCCTGCTGCGCGGCAGCCGCTACCTGACGCCTAAATACCGCTTCCCCATCCATGCCGCGCCGGAGGACCTGCTGGTGGTGGACCTGTCCGCCCTCTACCCGGAACTCAAGAGCCTGCGCCTGCGCGGCCGCCTCCAAGGCAACAAGGTGGTGCCCTACTTCAGCCGCGCGGAGATCGAGGCCGGCGCGGCCCCGGTGCGGGGCAAGGAACTGGTCTGGGTGGACGATCCGGTGGAACTGTTCTTCCTGCAGATCCAGGGCTCCGGCCGGGTAAGGCTGGACAACGGCGAGGTCGTGCGGGTGGGTTATGCCGACCAGAACGGCCATCCCTACCGCTCCATCGGCAAATGGCTGGTGGACAAGGGGGAACTCACCCTGGACAAGGCCTCCATGCAGGGCATCAAGGACTGGGGCCGGCGCAATCCGGAGCGCCTGCCGGAACTGCTCAACGCCAATCCCAGCTACGTGTTTTTCCGGGAACTGCCCAACCACCTGTCCGGCCCCCTGGGTGCCCTGGGCGTGCCCCTCACCGCCGAGCGCAGCATCGCCATCGACCCGCGCGGCATGCCCCTGGGCGCCCCGGTCTGGCTGGCCACCACCCGGCCCAATTCGAGCGAAAGCCTGAACCGGCTGATGCTGGCCCAGGACACCGGCGGCGCCATCCGCGGCAACGTGCGGGCCGATTTCTTCTGGGGCTTCGGCGACGAGGCCGGCCGCCAGGCCGGCGCCATGAAGCAGCGGGGCCGCATGTGGGCGCTGCTGCCCGCGGACTTCCCCCTCGGCACCGCGCCTGTCGCCGCGAGCGCGGTCAATGGCGTGAATGGCAAGAGCGGGCTACAGTAAAAGCCGTCGTTCCCGGAGGCTGAGATATGGAAGCCATCTCTTCAACCGAGCAAAGCCTCGCCGGCACGCCCAGGCAGGCCAACCTCATCGCCCTGCGCATCGAGACCCAGAGCCAGCAGGCCATGGCCGACATGCTGGCGCGCCAGGCCGAGCAGCAGGCCGGGCAAGTCGTCCCCGCCGCCAATCCCGAAGGGGTCGGCCAGAACGTCGATACCTACGCCTGACCTAACTCAATTTTCCAGCTTGAAGTCCACCCGGATGTAGGCCTGGTAACGCACCGGGCGGCCGTCCTTGATGGCCGGGTGGAAGCGGGCTTGCCGGAAAGCGTCGAGGGCGGCGCGATCGAACACCCCGGCCGGACGGGCTTCCACCACTTCCGCCGATAGCACCCGACCCAGTTCGTCGATCTTCACCATCAGCTTGAGGCTGCCCTCCAGGTTGCCCCGTCGCGCCTCCTCGGGATAGGCCGGCTCGATGCGGCCGATGGCCCTGGCATGGCTGTCGACCTGGCGGGCCAGGTACCAGGTGTCGTCGATGCCCAGGGGCAGGCTGGGCAGGGGGGAGGGCGTTTCCGGCCCGATGGTCGCCGGGGCCGGGGCGGCGGTCGCCGCCGGGGCGGGGGTCGCCGCTGGCGCGGGCGCCGGCGTCATGGGCGCGGGTGGCGCGGACGGCGAGGGCGCGGCCGATTCCCTGGGCAGGGCGAGGGGGATCGGCTCGGGCGCGGGGACGGGGGGGCTGGCTTCGGTCGGGGGGGCGAGGGGTGGTTCGAGCGCGGGGGGTTCGAACGCGGGAGATTCGAGCGCCGCTTCCGCCGCGGCGGCCTTGACCACGATGGCGTCGGGCTCCGCCATGTCCAGGCGGGCGTTGATGACCACCGTGGCGGGCGTGCCCGAGCCTGGCGCGGGATGGATCAGGACCAGCACGGCCAGGTGCAGGCAGAGCGAGAGCATCAGGGCGCGCGCGATCGGCCGCCCGAGAAGGCCGGCCCGGTCGGGAGGAAGCAATTCCTTCATCGCCACAGTATAAAGGCCCCATGCCCCCGGGTTCCCGAGGCGCTATCCTTGCCCGCCGTGATGCATATGAACAGCCCCAGGGCCGGGCTTCGTCCAGCCCACCCCCCCGAGGGGGACAGGAAAACTCGGGGCGGCCCTTCATTTTCTCGAGAGACATGCCATGAAGAAACTCGCCTTGCTGCTGGCCCTGTTGTCGGGGCCGGTCCTCGCCGCCGACGTGGAGATTCGGTCCCTCACCCTGAAATCCGGTGAGGTGGACGTGCCCATCGAGGTCGCGGTGCCGGCAGGCAAGGGGCCGTTCCCGCCCGTGCTGTTCATCCACGCCAAGCGCGGCTACGACGAGAACGAGCGCCGCCACATCACGGAACTGGCCCGGCAGGGCTTTCTGGTGGTGGCGCCGGACTGGCAGAGCGGCAGGATGATCGAGCGCTGGCCCGCCGAGCACGACCCGGGCACCGAGCTGGACGTGGAGGCCGGCTTGAACTACCTCATGGCCCTGCCGGAAGCCTGCAGGCAGCCGGTGGGCGTCGTCGCCCTGTCGCGCGGGCCCTATTACGCCCTCCGCCTGGCGGACAAGCGCGGCAAGGACCTCGCCGCCATCGTCAGCTACTACGGTCACATGCAGAACCCCAACGCGCCGGAGCCGGACCAGTTGTTCCGGGTGGCGCCGGAGGTCATGCGCATCACCACGCCCATCCTGTACCTGATCGGCGAGGCGGACTTCGAGTTGCGCCGCATCAACGGCGGGCGCGCCTTCTACGCCCTGTGGGAACGGGGCGTGCCGGTGGAGTACCAGGTCTATCCCATGGCCCGCCGCGCCTTCGATTTCCGCGCCGACCAGACGCCGGAGGAGAAGATCGCCACCCGTCACGCCCGCCAGCGGGCGGAAGCCTGGCTCAGGACCTGGATGAAAGTGGGGCAGGCGGGATCATGCAAATAGCCTGATGGGGAGGGTTCGTCCCGCCGCCGGGCGCTATTTCCCGCCGTTCCTGTTCGCCTCGGTGAGCAGCTTGTCCAGCCGGCCCGCATCCATGTAGCCGGGCACCCGCTTGCCGTTGGGGAAGATCATGGCGGGGGTGCCGTCGATGCGCAGCTTGTTGCCGAGGGCCAGGTTTTCGTCCACCGGATTGGCGCAATCGCCCTTGCCCTCGGGGAGCTTGTTTTTCAGCATGAGGTCCAGCCAGGCCCTGGAGCGGTCCTTGCTGCACCAGACCAGCTTGGACTTGCGGGCCGCGTCCGCGTGCATGGGCAGGGGATAGGGGAAGGTGTAGATGGTGATGTTGTCCATCTTGGCGAACTCCTGTTCCGCCTTCCGGCAATAGGGGCAGTCCGGGTCCGAGAATACCGCCAGCTTGCGCTTGCCGTCGCCGCGCACCACCTTGATGGCGTTCTCCAGGGGCAGGCTGTCCCATTTCACCTCGGTGAGCTTGTCCATGCGTTCCTGGGTGAGGTTGCGCCGGGACTTGACTTCCAGCAACTCGCCGATCAGCAGGTATTCCCCCTTGTCGTCGGCGTAGACCAGCATGGGGCCCTGGGGACCGTCCACGACGACTTCCACCAACCCCTGGGGGCCAGTCCTGGCGATGCTGGTGATCTTGGCGTCCGGCGCGAGTTTCTGCACCGCCTGGCGGATTTCGGCCTCGCCCGCCTGGGCCGACGGGATGGATAGTGCCGCGAGCACGGTCAGGGCCAAGGTGGCTAAGGAAGCTTTCATGGTGGACTCCGGTGAATAGAGGTGGGTGGGGCGTTACAGGATGGCGTGACGGGTGAGGGCCTGGTTGATGGGGTCGAATCCGCCGGCCAGGCTCATGCCGGCGTTGCGCACGAATTGGGTGAGTCCGTCCCGCCGGGCGAAAAGTTTCTTCAGGCCGCCGGTGGTGAACTGCATGCTGGCCACGTCCTCCATGCGGCGGGCGGCGTAGCCGGCGAGCCGGCCGATCTCGCCCGGGTCGCCGCCGCCAGCCAGCATCTCGGCCAGCATCCGGGAATCGCGGAAGCCCAGGTTGACGCCCTGGCCGGCCAGAGGGTGCACGGTGTGGGCGGCATCGCCCAGCAGCACCAGGCCGGGCCGCACCCATTCGTCGGCCCGGCGCCGCACCAGGGGAAAACCGGCGGCGGGCGTGATGCGGCGCAATCGGCCCAGGCCATGACCGCCGGCGGCGGCCACCTTCCGGGCGAGTTCGTCGCCGTCGAGGGCCTGTAATTCGGCGGCGTGTTCCGGCGGCGTGGACCAGACCATGGAGATGCGCTGGCCCGGCAGGGGCAGCCAGGCCAGCACGCCGTCCGGGCGGAACCACTGGAAAGCGGTGCCGCGGTGGGGCTTCTCGGTCTCGAAGTTGGCCACCACGCCCACATGCCGGTAATCCTCGGAGCGGATGCCGATGCCGGCTTGCCCCCGCAGCCAGGACTGGGCGCCATCGGCGGCCACCAGCAGGCCGGCGCGCAGGCTGTCGCCACCGGCCAGATGCAGGCGGTGATGGCCGTCCGGATTCCAGGTCACGGCCTCCGCCCGGGCTGCGATGGTCGTCACGTTGACCGATGCCTGGAAGGCTCGCCACAGGCTGGCCTGGAGACGACCGTTCTCGGCGATCCAGGCCAGTTCCGGCAGGCCCGCGTCCAGGGCATCAAAAATTAGCTGGCCGCCGGCGTCGCCGTGGATGCGCATCTGGTAGACGGCCTGGGCGCGCACGGATTCGTCCCAGCCCCCCAGGGCCTTGATCCAGTCCACGTTGCCCGGGCTGTAGGCGTAGATGCGGCTGTCCCAGGCTTCCGTCGAAGGGCCGGGGAGATGAGGTTCCACCACGGCGACGGCATGGGGGCCGTTGGCCAGGGCGCAGGCCAGGGCCGCGCCATTCAATCCGCCGCCCAGGATGACGATGTCGAAATCGGCCATGTTTTTCCTCACCAGGCCTGGGCGCCGAACATCATCTTGCGGGCGAACAGGTTTTTGATCGGCGGCGCCAGGTCCAGCGCGGCCAGGGCGGCGCCGCGCGCGTGCTTCATCAGGAAATGGTCGTTGGAGAAGGACTCCACCAGGAGGTCGGTCATCAGGCTGCCGCCCACCACGTCGAGGCGACGGGCCTGGCGGTAATGCCGGGCCAGGTCGGCCTCGCCCAGGCGTTCGCGCGGGGTGTCCAGGATGGCCTCGGCCAGCTTCCAGGCGTCCCGCACGCCCAGGTTGAAGCCCTGTCCGGCCACCGGGTGCAGCACGTGGGCGGCGTTGCCGATGCGCAGGCAGCGGGGTGAGGCCGGGGCGGCGGCGAGGCTGAGCTTGAGGGGGAATGCCGCGCGGGGGCCGGTGGCCAGGAAGCGGCCCTGGCGGTCGCCGAAGGCGGCCTGTAACTGGGCCAGGAAATCCGCGTCGGACAGGGCCAGGCGGGCTTCCACCCGGCCGTTGGGGGTGGTCCAGACCAGGGCGTAATCACCTCCCGAAGGAAGCAGGGCGATGGGGCCTTCCGGGGTGAAGCGCTCGTAGGCGCGCCGGGCGTGGGGCCGTTCGGTCGTTACCGCGCAGACCACCGCCGACTGGCCGTAGTCCTTGTCCCGGCGCAGTTCGGCGGGCAGGCTCTTGCCGCCTTCCGAGAGCACCACCAGGCGGGCGGTGAGCAAATGATCGGCGCCGTCACGCTGGAAGTTGACCGCGCCGTAGCCGGAGGTGGTGTGCACGCCGGTGACCCGGGCGCCGGTCAGCACCGTGACGCCACAGTTCACCAGGCGTGTGGCCAGGGCGGCATAGAGGTCGCCGTATTCGGCCACGTAACCGAGGGCGGGCACGCCGGCGTCGGCGGCGGTGAGCTCGGCCCGGCCCAGGCCGCCGCGCTGGGAAACGTGGATGGTTTCGATGGGCGTGGCCTTGTCGGCCAGCTTGGCCCAGGCGCCCAGGCGCTCCAGGATCAGGCGGGTGCCCTGGGACAGGGCCAGGGCGCGGGGGTCCGGGGCTTCCAGCGTGCTCCGCGCTTCCAGCACGACCACCGACAGGCCCGAGCCTTCCAGGGCGACGGCCAGGGAAGCGCCCACCGGTCCGCCGCCGACAATGGCGATATCCACGTGGGTGAGGGGGGAGGGGGGAGAGATGAGGCGGTCAGTGCTCACGCATCGCCTCCTCGATGGCCTCGACCGACTTGGGCGCGGCTTCGGTCAGCACGCGCCGGCCCTCCGGGGTGACCAGGACATCGTCCTCGATACGGATGCCGATGTTTTCCAGATGGGCGGGCACGTCCTTGCCGGGCCGGAAGTACAGGCCCGGTTCCACGGTGAGGGTCATGCCGGGTTCCAGCACGCGCCATTGTCCGGCCTGCTTGTAGTCGCCGGTGTCGTGCACGTCCAGCCCGAGCCAGTGGCCGGTGCGGTGCATGTACCAGGGCTTGTAGGCCTCGGCCTCGATCAGCCCGTCCAGGTCGCCCTGGAGCAGTCTCAGGTCCACCATGCCCTGGGTGAGCACGCGCAGGGCGGCTTCGTGGGGCGCGTTCCAGGTGTTGCCCGGCCTAACCGCCTGGATGGCGGCGGCCTGGGCGGCCAGGACGATTTCGTAGACGTCCTTCTGGGCTCCGCTGAAGCGGCCGTTCACCGGGAAGGTGCGGGTGATGTCGGCGGCATAGCCCCGGTATTCGCCGGCGGCGTCGATGAGCAGCAGGTCACCGTCGTTCAGGGGCTGGTCATTGCTCACATAGTGCAGCACGCAGGCGTTGGCGCCGCCGGCGACGATGGGCGTGTAGGCCGGCGCCTGGCAGCCGCCCTGGCGGAAGGCGCGCAGCAGTTCCGCCTCGATCTCCCATTCGCCCAGGCCCGGCTTGCAGGCGCCCAGGGCGGCGATGTGGCCGGCGGCGGAAATGTCGGCGGCGCGCTGCATCAATGCCACCTCATGGCTGTCCTTGAGCAGGCGCATCTCGTCGATGAGGGCGTGGGCGTCGGCGATGACGGCGGGCGCCGTGACGCCGGCCCGGGCCTTGCCGCGCACCGCGTTGATCCAGCCCATGACCCGGCCGTCCCAGGCGGCGTCGGCGCCGAAGGGATAGCAGACCCGGGGCTGGTTCTCCAGCAGTTGGGGCAGGCGCTTGTCCAACTCGGCATAAGGGTAGGCGGCGTCGAAGCCGAAGGCATCCCTGGCGGCCTGGGGGCCGTGGCGGAAACCGTCCCAGATTTCCCGTTCCGGATTCTTCTCGCGGCAGAACAGGATGTGGCGCGGGCGCCTGCCGTTGCGGCCGGCGATCAGCACCAGCACCGCCTCCGGTTCCGGGAAGGCGGTGAGGTAATAGAAGTGGCTGTCGAAGCGGTAGGGATAATGGGCGTCCCGGTTGCGGATGGCCTCCGGCGCCGTGGCCAGGATCAGCACGCCCTCGCCCATGGCCTTCAACAGATGGGCGCGACGGGCGCGGTGGATGCCGATGTCAGGCTGCAATGCGAAGTTCCTTGTCGAGGTCGGCCAGGCGCCGGGGCGTGCCCACGTCCTCCCAGCGGCCGGTGAAATGCTCGCCGCTGACCTGGCCCCGGTCCATGGCGGCGACCAGCAGGGGGGCGAGCCTGGCCTTGCTTCCGACGGCGATGCCGGCGAACAGTTCCGGCCGGTAGCAGCCGATGCCCGAGAAGGTGAGGCGGCCGGCGGCGTGGGTGGGCGGTTGCATCACCCGATCGCCCTCCAGCGTGAAGTCTCCCTGGGGATGGTGGGGCGGGTTGTCCACCAGCACCAGGTGGGCCAGATGCTCCGGATTGGCGGCCATGTCGGCGAGGATGGGGCGCAGGCGGCCGTAGTCGAATTCGGCGTAGACGTCGCCGTTGGTCACCAGGAAGGGCGCCTCGCCCAGCAGAGCCCGGGCGGTGGCGATGCCGCCGGCGGTTTCCAGGGGCTCGGGTTCCCGCGACCAGGCGATGGAGACATGGTGCCCGGCGCCGTCGCCCAGGAAGTCCTCGATCTTCTGGCCCAGGTGGGCGTGGTTGATGACCAGGTCGGTAAAGCCCGCCGCCCTGAGGCGCTCGATCTGCCAGACGATGAGGGGCTTGCCGCCGGCTTCCAGCAGGGGTTTGGGCGTGTGGTCGGTGAGGGGGCGCATGCGCTCGCCCAGGCCGGCGGCCAGGATCATGGCCTTGAAGGGTGAAGGGTAAAGGGTGAAGGGGGAAGGGTTGGGCATCAGAAGGTGTAGCCCACATGCGCGGCCTTGCCCTCGATCTCGTCCAGCAGGCGCAGGAAGGCGCCCAGGCCGTTGTAGCGGCCGCAGGCCCGGCGCAGGTAATCCATGACCAGGGGCATGTCCTTCAGGTAGCCGTCCTTGCCGTCCCGGTGGCAGAGGCGGGCGAAGATGCCGAGCACCTTGATGTGGCGCTGGGCGCCCATCCATTCGAAGTCCCGGTAGAACTCGCCGAAGTCCTGGCGCACCGGCAGGCTGGCCTTGCGGGCGGCTTCCCAGTAGCGCACCAGCCAGTCCAGCACCCGGTCCTCGTCCCAGCGGATGTAGGCATCCTTGTAGATGGAGGCCAGGTCGTAGGTGATGGGGCCGTACACCGCGTCCTGGAAGTCCAGCACGCCCGGGTTGTCCACGTCCGTGACCATCAGGTTGCGGGAATGCCAGTCGCGGTGCACGTACACCCGGGGCTGGGCCAGGTTGTTGGCCAGGATGGCCTCGAAGGCGGCGTCCAGGACGGCACGCTGGTCGGCGCTCAAGGTGATGTTCAGGTGCCTGGCCAGGTACCAGTCCGGGAACAGGCGCAGTTCCCGCAACAGCAGTTCCCGGTCGTAGTCCGGCAGTTCGCCGGGCCGGCTGGCGAGCTGGATCCTGATCAGGGTGGTGTTGGCATCCCGGTACAGCCGGTCGGCGCTGGCGTCGTCCAGGGCCATGAGATAGGTGGTGTTGCCGAAATCGGACAGCAGCAGGAAACCTTCCTCCAGGTTTTCCGCGTGGATTTCCGGCGTGTTGGCCCCGGCCGCCCGGAACAGGCGGGCGACATGCAGATAGGGGCGACAGTCCTCATGGCTGGGCGGCGCGTCCATGACCACGAAACTGCCCGCCCGGGTCGTGGCCCGGAAATAGCGGCGGAAGCTGGCGTCGGCGGAGGCGGGTTCCAGGGCGAGAAGCGGATCGGGCAGGACGGATTGCGTCCATTCCCGCAAACGGGCGAGGCGTTCCAAAGCTATAATCCGGCGGTCAAAAAAAGCGCCCGAATTCTAACACTCCCCCCATGCAGCCCGTTGTGCCGCCCTTCGCGCGCCTGATCCTCTGCCTGTGTATCGCTTCCGCCATGGCGGAGGCCCATGCCGCGACACCCCCGATGCTGCTGAAACCCACCGGCAAACTGTCCGCCCCCCCCAGGGTGGAGCCGGGCCCCACCTATGTGGAAGCGGATCGCATCGAAGGCCACGAGAACCAGGAGGTCGTGGCGGAGGGCAAGGTGATCATGCGCAATCTGCGCGAGCAGGTCGAGGCGGACTGGCTGCGCTACGACCAGCCCGCGGACGAGGCCCGGGCCCGGGGCAACGTGGTGTTCGTCCGCGACCGGAACCGCATCGAGGGCAGCGCCCTCCAGCTCAAGCTCACGGAGCGCCTGGGCGAGATCAAGGATGTGCGCTACCAGGTCTATACCCGGGACGGCAAGCTGGCCCGGGGCGAGACCACGACCCTGACCTTCGCCGGCGTGGACCGGTACGCCATGGAGGATGCCACCTATACCACCTGCCCCCTGGGGAACCAGGATTGGCAGCTCAAGACCGACGATCTCCAGCTCGATTACGTGAGCAACGTGGGCGTCGCCCGCCACGTCCGCGTCGAATACATGGACGTTCCCATCCTCTACGCCCCCTGGATGGATTTCTCCCTGGACAACAGCCGCAAGACCGGTTTCCTGGCGCCGTCCTACGGCGCGTCCGACGAGCGCGGCATCGAACTGGTCACGCCCTGGTACTGGAATATCGCCCCCAACCGCGATGCCACCCTCTCGCCGCGTTACATGAGCAAGCGCGGTCTCCAGCTCGCGGGGGAATTCCGTTACCTGGAAAAGGACCCGGAAAACGATTATTCGGGGGATCTGAGACTGGAGTACCTGGCCGAGGACAACCTGGCGGAACGCGACCGGTACCATGTCTATTTCCGCCACAGGGAGAACTTCAAGGAACGCTGGTCGGCCAATGTGGAATACGAGCGGGTGTCCGACGACAGCTATTTCTCGGATCTGTCCAGCCTGATCAGCCAGACTTCCCGCGTCAACCTGCCCCAGCAGGGCAGCCTGAGCTATGACGGCGGCTGGTGGAACGCCAAGGGCCTGTACCAGCGCTACCAGACCTTGCAGGATCCGGATGCCCCCATCACCGAGCCCTATCATCGGGTTCCGCAACTGGTCCTGAACGCCCACCGGGATCTCCCGGGCAATTCCCATGTCCGTTTCGATTTTGCCGGGGAGTATGTCTACCACGATCACGAGGGGGGGGATTTCGTCCAGGGCGGGCGCCTGCATGCCTATCCCATCCTGCGGTTCCCCATGCAGACGTCCTATGCCAGCTTCACCCCCAGCCTGGGCTGGCATTACACCCGCTATTTCCTCGATGAGTCGACGCGCAACCTGCCGGACAGCGTGCCCAACAACGCGGCGCCGGCCGGCGGTTTCAGCGACGTCAGCCGCAGTCTTCCGGTCGTGAGTCTGGACGCCGGCCTGCTGCTGGAGCGGGACTGGTCGTTCGAGGGGGGCGACCTCATCCAGACCCTGGAGCCGCGCGTTTATTACCTCTATGTTCCCTACAAAAACCAGGATCGCATTCCCGTCTTCGACAGCGCCCTGAAGGATCTGTCCCTGGACCAGATGTTCACCGACAACAAATTCACCAGCGTTGACCGGGTCAACGACGCCAACCAGGTCACCCTGGCCCTGACCTCCCGCCTGCTGGAGCGGGACAACGGCCTGGAACGCCTGCAGGTCACCCTGGGCCAGGTGCATTATTTCAAGGACCAGCGGGTCGGCCTGACCCCGACCGCCACCTCCAGCACCGCCAACACATCGGATCTCATCGCCCAGATCGGCGGCCAGATCACGCCGAAATGGCGCATCCAGTCCGGCGTCCAGTTCAATACCAACGAGGGCGATCTGGTCAAGGGCAACCTGGGCGGTTCCTACCGTGACGGCCCGGGCAAGGTGTTCAACGCCGATTATCGTTACACCAAGGACGCGACCAACAAGGAGAACTCGATCAACCAGATCGATCTCTCCGCCCAATGGCCCCTGGCGCCCAAGTGGTACGGCGTCAGCCGCTTCAATTATTCGTTCAGGGACAGCCGGCTGGTGGAAGGCCTGGGCGGATTCGAATACAACGCCGGCTGCTGGTCCCTGCGCGGCGTCCTGCAACGCCTGGCCACCACGGAAGACACCGCGTCCAACGCCTTCTACCTGCAACTCGAGCTGCGCGGCCTGACCAGGCTGGGACCGAACCCCCTGGATGTCCTGAAACGGAGCATTACCGGTTATGCGAAAAGCGATGAATTCGACCCGCCCCAATAAGCGCGCCCTGGCCCTGGCCGCCTGCCTGTGGCTTGGCGTCCAGGCCGCATCCCACGCGGCTCCCCAGGAGATCGATCGCATCGTGGCGGTGGTCAACAACGCGGTCATCACCGAATTCGAGCTGAGAAGCCGGGTGGAGCGGGCCCTGCGCCAGATCGCCGAACGAAAGACGCCGGCCCCGCCCCGCAAGCTCCTGGAAAGGCAGCTGCTCGAACGCATGATCACCGAGAAGATCCTCATGCAGATCGCCGAGGACACCAATATCCGCTTCGATGGCCTGGTCCTGGATCGGGCCATCGCCCGCATCGCCCAGAGCAACAACCTGAGCCCCGAGGCCTTCCGCAAGGCCCTGGAGAAGGACGGTGTCGATTTCAACGCCTTTCGCGAGCAGATTCGCGCCGAGATGACCATCAGCCGGCTGCGGGAGCGGGAGGTGGACAACAGGGTGGTGGTGACGGAAGCGGAAATCGACAACTACCTGGCCAATCCCACCCAGACCGCCAGCCAGCAGGATGAATACCGGATGGCCCATATCCTGGTGCTCACCCCCGAAGGCGCCAGCCCGGAGAAATTGGGCGAACTCAGGGCGAAGGCGGAAAAGGCCCTGGAGGAATTGAAGGCCGGCGCCGATTTCGCCCAGGTCTCGGCGGCCTATTCCGACGCCCAGAACGCCCTCCAGGGCGGCGCCATGGGCTGGCGCGCGGAGGCCCAGTTGCCCAGCCTGTTCGCCAAGGCCCTGGTCAACCTGAAGCCGGGCGATGTTTCCCCGGTACTCAAGAGCGGCAACGGCTTCCATATCCTCAAGCTGCTGGAAAAACGCGGCAAGGATGTCCAGCTGGTGGTGAAGCAGACCCGGGCCCGTCACATTCTGATCAAGACCAACGAAGTGGTCGGCGACGGCGAGGCCAGAAACCGCCTGACGCAGCTCAGGGAGCGGGTCGAGAACGGCGCCGATTTCGCCGAGCTGGCCAGGCTGCATTCCGACGACCTGTCCGCCAGCAAGGGCGGCGAGCTGGGCTGGCTCAACCCGGGCGACACCGTGCCCGAATTCGAGCGCGCCATGGACGGGCTCAAGCCCGGCGAGGTGTCATCCCCGGTGCATTCTCCCTTCGGCTGGCACCTGATCCAGGTGGAGGAGCGGCGCGACCAGGACGTGACCGAGGCGCGCAAGCGGCTGGAGGCGCGCCGGGCGATCCGCGAGCGCAAGTCGGAAGAGGCGTTCGAGGACTGGGTGCGGCAGGCCCGGGACCGGGCCTACGTGGAGTACCGCCAGGAAGAGTGAGGCCGGGTCCATGGCCGCCCTGGAAGCCCACCTGTCCTGGCGCAGCGAATGGGCGCGCCATGATGACCGCCTGATCGTCGCCGACAGCGCCTGCCTGGGCGATGGCCGCTGGGCCCGCGCCGCCGACGAGGCCATGAAGGCCGGCAGGGCGGCGCTGGATCCCGCGCCCTGGCTGCAACCGGCGGGGCTGGAACCGGTCGATCTGCCCGCCGGCCATTTCCGGCTGAGCGTGCCGCCCGTGCCGGGCCGGTTCTACCCGCGCGCGGCCTTCGCCGACCTGGCCCGGGGCCCCCGCGACCTGCAGCCCCTCCGCCTGCTGGAGGCGGCCGACGGCCGCCTGCGGGTGGACCCCAATCATCCCCTGGCCGGCCGCGACGTCCGCATGGAACTGCGCCCGGCCGACGCGCAGCCCGCCCCCGGGGTGCGCATGGCGGAATTGTTCGCGGGCCCCGGCCTGCAAGCGCCGCCGCCCGACCCGGCAGCCGCCTTCTTTCAGCTGGATGGCTTCAGCCGCCAGGACGAGGCGGAGGATGGCCGTTTCTATGCGCAAGCCCGTTTCACCCACCATCTGGACGCGGCCTGCCGGAACGAAATCGCCCGTCTCCATGGCCGCTTCCTGGCGCCCGGCGCGCGGGTGCTGGACCTCATGGGCAGCTGGATGTCCCCCCTGCCGGAGGATGGTCCGCCGGACCTGCACCTGGCCGGCCTGGGCATGAACCCGGAGGAGCTGGCGGCCAACCCCCGGCTGGCGGAACGGGTGACCAAGGATCTCAACGAGCGCGCGGAACTGCCCTGGGGCGATGCCCGTTTCGACCTGGTGGTCTGCGTCGCCTCCATCGAATACCTGCTGCGCCCCGCCCAGGTGATGGCCGAGGCGCGCCGGGTGCTCAAACCGGGTGGAGCCTGCGTGGTGACCTTCTCCGACCGCTGGTTTCCCACCAAGGCCATCCGCGTCTGGAGCGAGCTGCATCCCTTCGAGCGCCTGGCCATGGCGCTGAGCCTGCTGCGCGGGGCCGGCTTCAGCGACCTGGGCACGGAAACCCTGCGCGGCCTGAAACGGCCGGAGGACGACAAGTACGCCGGCCAGCGCCCGTTTTCCGATCCCCTGTTCGCGGTTTGGGGACGGGCCTGACGGCTAGTGGTCTGCTTCCGAAATATCGGAACATAAAACGGCGTCTTTTCCCGCATGGCGGCGTTGCTCGTTGTTGCCATAGTCGGCTATGGCGCCTCCTCGCGCCTTGCCCTGCGGAAAAATCCATCCGTTTTATTTGTCCCTCTATTTCGGAAGCAGACCACTAGCGCGCCGGCGGCGGCATGACGGTGTAGCGCAGGCGCGTGGCGCCGTCGTCGCTCCGGTCGATCCAGGCCAGGTGCGGGTGGCCCGACTCGTCCAGGGCGATGGCCGGATCGGTTTGCCGGCCCGGTCCCGAGGCCGCCGGCAGGGTGTGGTTCTCGCTCCAGCCCGCCGGCGTGAGCCGGGTCAGCCAGATGTCCGCCGTGCCGTCCCGCTCGTCGTCGAAGGCGATGACCAGGTCGCCGCGCCCGTTGCCCGCCACCGCCGCGTGCCATTGGGCGATGGCGTCGCCGAAGCTGTCCTGGGCCTTGCCGTCCTTGCCGAAACGGGCGCCGCCATCCTCGCTCAGGGCGGCGTAGACGTCGTAGCCCGAAAGGAAGTCGCGCTTGTCCAGCCAGGTGGCCGCCAGGCCATCGCCGAAACCGGCCAGGGCCGGGCGCATGGCGCCGGTGCCCCGGCCCAGGCCGCCCTCGGCCTTGCCGGTGGGATTGCCGCTCAGTCGCCGGGGCGGCGTCCAGGCGCGGCCGTCCGGGCTGTGGCTGGCGTGGATCACGGTGTGGCCAAGGCGGCGGTCTTCCCAGGCCAGGGCCAGGCCACGGGCGGTGGCGGCCAGGACGGGGAACAGCTGATCGTCCGCGGGCGGGGCGGGGTCGACGGCCTCGGCCGGCGCGGGCTCGACGCGGGGGCCGTCGATGTTCAGGCGCGCGCGCCAGAGTCGTCGCCAGCGACCATCGCTGGCGCTCCAGGCGGCGAAGGCCCCCAGTTCGGGATGCCAGGCGACGCTGCCCTGTCCGCCGGATGCCGCCAGCCTCGCGACCGGGCCCGGACCGTCGGCGTCGGCCAGGGCCACGGCGACGCCGGCCTCGTCCTCCCAGATCAGCAGGAAACGACCCCGGTCCAGGGGCACCAGCGCCGGCTCGAAGCACTCGCCCCGGCCCACTTCGTGCTGCCGGAAGGCGGTGTCGCCGACGCGCTTCAGGCCCAGGCGGCAGCGGGGCATGCCGTCGCGGTTGTCCTCCCAGGCCAGGGCCACGATGTCGCCGGACAGGGCCAGGCTCTTGCGACCGGAAGCGTCCAGATGGATGAAGACGCCGGGCTTGCCCACCACAACGTCGAGGGCGCCGGCCTCGACGCGCGGCGGGGAGAGGGTGAGCAGGACGGCGAGCAGACCAGCGAAGGGGGTGAGCGACGCCGCGAAGGCCATCACGGCCGGTTCCCCAGGAATTCCATCAGGCTCTGCTTCGCGTGGTGGCCGCCGCGCACGTAGCGGTCGTAGTCCCGGAAGTCGTCCACGGTCTTGAAGCCGGGGACCTTGGCGACCACCTTGCCTTCCGGCGTCATGAACACGAACAGGGGCGTGGCGTAGGCGCCGAGCCGGACCCCCAGTTCGCCCTCGGTCAGCCGTTCGCCGCTGGGCAGGCGGATGCGCCGGCCGCCCTCGGCGTCCACGTAGATCAGCACGTAGTGGCTGCTGTAGAGCTGTTTCAGGCCGGGGTCGGAAAACGTCCTGCGGTTGACGTGGTCGCACCAGGCGCAGCCGTAGCGGCCGAAGTACAGCAGGATGGGCTTGTTTTCCGCCCGGGCCTGGCGCAGGCCGGCATCGTGCTCCAGGAAGGGATAACCGGGGGGCGGGTCCGCCGGGACGGTGGAGGCGGCCAGGAGGGCGGCCGTGAAGGTGGCAAGGCGGGCCAGGGAAAATAACATTCGGCGCATCTGTCTTCTCCGGTCGTTTCGCGGCATATTCCTCCCGGATTTTCACGAAAGGAAGCGCACGCATGTACCAGTCCGCCCGAATCGGCATCGTCTCCATCAGCGACCGGGCCAGCACCGGCATCTACGAGGACAAGGGCCTGCCGGCCCTGAAGGAATGGCTGGCCGGCGCCCTGCACAACCCCCTGGAATTCGTCGAGCGCCTGATCCCCGACGAGCAGCCGGTCATCGAGCGCACCCTGGTCGAACTGGCGGAAACCTGCTGCCTGGTGCTCACCACCGGCGGCACCGGCCCGGCGCCCCGGGACGTGACGCCGGAAGCCACCCTGGCGGTGGCCGACAAGGTCCTGCCCGGCTTCGGCGAACAGATGCGGGCGGTCAGCCTGAAATACGTGCCCACCGCCATCCTCTCCCGCCAGGTGGGGGTGGTGCGGGGCGCTTGCCTCATCCTCAACCTGCCCGGCCAGCCCAAGGCCATCAAGGAAACCCTGGACGGGGTGTTCGCCGCCGTGCCCTACGGCATCGACCTGATCGGCGGCCCCTACCTGGAAACCCGGGAGGACGTGGTGAAGGCATTCCGGCCGAAATCGGCGCTGCGCAAATAGGAAGCCTTGACCGGGGCAATCGAGCTTGGCTGGCCGCGATGAAATCCATGCAGGTGTGGGTTTCCATCGTCAGCTCCGACACGTTGTTGTCATTCGCCGCAGATGGCTGTAAGGCAGCTTCGGGTCAGGTGGAGACGTTCGCTCTCCACGGCTTGTGTGGCTCCAGGTCGGCCTGAGCCGCCGTTGCCAGATTACTCAGGCAGACTAGCCTCCACGAAACCCAGGGCGATTCAGCGCAGCACGAGCCACCTAATTCGGGGCCGATTTACCATCGGGCCGGCTTTCCTCCAGCAAGCGCTGGATGACCGCGCCCGCCAGCATCAGCCCGAACAGCGGCGGCAGGTAGGCGATGGTGCCGTTCACCGCCCGGGCCCGGCCATGGCTCACGGCTTCCGGCGGGCGGGGCGGGCGGCCGGCCTCGTCGGACCAGACCACCAGGACGTTGCCGGCGACGCCCCGCTTCCTGAGGCGCTTGCGCACCACCCGGGCCAGGGGGTCCATCTCGGTTTCGGCGATGTCGGAGACCTTCACCCGCGTCACGTCCAGCTTGTTGCCGGCGCCCATGCTGGCGGCCACCGGCAGGCCGCGGCCATGGGCCTCGACGATGAGCGCCACCTTGCAGTTCAGGGAGTCGATGCAGTCGATCACGTAGTCGGCGTCGTCGGGCAGCAGGGCGGGGATGTTGTCGGGCGTGAGGAAGTCGGTGATGAGGGTCAGGCGGCAATCCGGATTGATGTCGCGGATGCGCGCCGCCATGACCTCGGCCTTGGGACGGCCCACCGTGGACAGCAGGGCCGGCAACTGGCGGTTGATGTTGGAGACCGCCACCGCGTCCATGTCCGCCAGGGTGAGGCGGCCGATGCCGGCCCGCGCCAGGGCCTCCGCGCACCAGGAGCCGACGCCCCCCAGGCCGGCCAGGAAGACGTGCTTGCCGGCGAGGGAGGCCACGCCCTCGCGGCCGATGAGGATCTCGCTGCGTTCGAACTGGGGCGGCAGCGTCATCGCCAGCATCATCGCCAGTGAGGCGGCAGGCTGGCGACCATGCCGGCGAACACCGCCGCGCCGAACCAGTTGTTGTGCAGGAAAGCCTTGAAGCATTTGGCCGGCTCCCGCTCCCGGATCAGGGTGTAGTGGTAGCCCGCCACGCCGGCGGCGGCGGCCAGGCCCAGATGGAAGGGCCAGCCCAGATGCAGTTTCCAGCCCACCAGGCCGAGGATGGCCAGGGTGATCGCGTAGCAGGCCATCACCGCCGCCACGTCGAAGCGTCCGAAGGTGATGGCGGAGGTCTTGATGCCGATCTTGAGGTCGTCGGCCCGGTCCACCATGGCGTATTCCGTGTCGTAGGCGATGGCCCAGAACACGTTGGCGCTGATCAGCCACCAGGCGATGGGGGGCACCGCGTCCAGGTGGGCGGCGTAGCTCATGGGGATGCCGAAGCCGAAGGCGATGCCCAGATAGGCCTGGGGGATGGCCAGGAAACGCTTGGTGAAGGGGTAGGAGGCCGCCAGGAAGGCGGCGGCGAAGGACAACTGGATGAGCAGGCCGTTGCCCAGGGGCAGGATCATGAGGAAAGCCAGCAGGGCCAGCGTCGCCGCCAGGATCAGGGCCTCCTTCTCGCTCACCCGGCCGGCGGTGAGGGGGCGGTTTTTCGTGCGTTCCACGTGGCGGTCGAAGTTCCGGTCGGCGTAGTCGTTGACGACGCAGCCGGCGGAGCGCATCAGCACCACGCCCATGGCGAACACCCAGAACACGATCGGGTCGGGGGAGCCGGCGCTGGACAGCCACAGGCCCCAGAGGGTCGGCCAGGCCAGCAGCAGGATGCCGATGGGCTTGTCCAGCCGCATCAGCTTTTCGTATTCGGTCAGGCGTTCGGCAATGCGTTCGGTGGTGATCATCGCGGTTCGAGCAGGGCGGGAAGGAAAACCTCGGTCACCAGGATGGGGTGGTTTTCCAGGGAGAACAGGGAACGCCGCGCCCACAGGGCGCGGGGCGGCGCGTCGACATGGACGGCCGCGTGGCGATAGAGCGGATGGCGCCGGTCCACCCGCTTGTATTCCAGGGCGTGGCGGGCGACGCGCGGATTGCTGAACAGGGCGGCGCCGAGGGGGCGGTTGCCCAGCCCGGCCAGGCCCGCCCAGGGTCCTTTCAGGCCGGCCGGGGGAATGACGCTGTGGGCGAATACCAGTGGGGTGCCGCCATTCTTCAGCAGCACTTCCCGGACCAGGGCCAGGCGGCCGGGATGCAGGCCCAGGGACGCCGTCTCGTCCAGGTGGGGCACGGTCATGCGTTGCTCGAGACGCGCCACGCCGAAGCCGGGGCAAAGCAATTGCAGGCGGCGGGTGAGGGAGCCGCGATCGGTAAGCCAGTGGCGCCAGACGCCCGCCGGCCACGCCGATTTCTGCCACGCTGTTGCCATGGGTGATTGCTCGGAAAAACGTTAATTATGCCCGCAGGTAATCCAATCCGCGCGGTAACCAGCGATCCAGATGCCGGTCGACGATGTCGGGATGCCGGGCGATCAGGTCTTCCGCCAGGCCCCTGGCGGTTTCCAGCAAGTCCAGGTCGGTTTCCAGGTCGGCGAAGCGCAGCATGGGCACGCCGCTCTGGCGGGCTCCCAGGAACTCGCCGGGCCCGCGCAGGTGCAGGTCCTCCCGGGCGATGGCGAAGCCGTCGGCGTTTTCCTTGATGATCCTCAGGCGCTGCTTGGCCGTCTCGGAGAGCGGGTCGTCGTAGAGCAGCAGGCAGGCGGACTCCCTCTGGCCCCGGCCCACCCGGCCCCGCAACTGGTGCAGCTGGGCCAGGCCATAGCGCTCCGCGTGCTCGATGACCATGAGGGCGGCATTGGGCACGTCGACGCCGACCTCGATCACCGTGGTGGCCACCAGCAGGTTGAGCCCGCCCGCCTTGAAGGCGGCCATGACCGCGGCCTTTTCCTCCGCTTTCATGCGCCCGTGCACCAGGCCGATGGCCAGTTCCGGCAGGGCCGCCGTCAGTTCCGCGTGGCTCTCCTCCGCCGCCTTGAGCTGGAGCTTCTCCGATTCCTCCACCAGGGGGCAGACCCAGTAGGCCTGGGCCCCGGACAGGCAGTAATCCCGCAGGCGGCCGATGACCTCGTCCCGCCGCGCCAGGGACAGCACCTTGGTGGTGATGGGCGCGCGCCCAGGCGGCAGCTCGTCGATGACGGACACGTCCAGGTCCGCGTAGTAGCTCATGGCCAGGGAACGGGGGATGGGGGTGGCGGACATCATCAGCAGGTGGGGGGTGCGCCCCTCCCCCGCCGGGAGCGGGGCGGTGGGAGAGGGGGGATTTCCCTTCTCCCGCAATGCCAGGCGCTGGCCCACGCCGAAACGGTGCTGCTCGTCCACCACCGTCAGGGTGAGGCGCCTGAATTCCACGCCAGCCTGGAACAGGGCATGGGTGCCCACGGCCACGTCCACGTCGCCGGCGGCGATATCCGCCAGGGTCTGCCGCTTGGCCTTGCCCTTCAGGGCGGCGGCCAGCCAGGCCACCCTGAAGCCCAGGGGCGCGAGCCATTCGTGGAACTTGAGGTGGAGCTGCTCCGCCAGGATCTCCGTGGGGGCCATGACGGCGGCCTGGCCGCGGGCGGCCAGGGCGGGCAGGACCGACAGGGCCGCCACCAGGGTCTTGCCGCTGCCCACGTCCCCTTGCAGCAGGCGGTTCATGGGGTGGGGCCGGGCCAGGTCCCGGCGGATTTCCCCCAGGGCCCGGCGCTGGGCGGCGGTGAGGGGAAAGGGCAGGGCCGCCAACAGGCGTTCGGACAGCCCGCCGTCGTCGGCCAGGGGGGGCGCGGCCAGATCATGGCGCCGGCGGGCGGCCAGGCGCAGGGAGAGTTGCTGGGCCAGCAGTTCGTCCAGCTTGAGGCGGCGCCAGGCCGGGTCCCGGCGGCTTCCCAGCAGGTCGAGATCGGCTCCGGGCGGCGGGTGGTGCAGGTGCTCCAGGGCGGCCCCGAAGCCGGGCATGCCCAGGGCCTCCACCATGGCCGCCGGCAGGGTGTCGCTCAGGTCGCCGTCGCGCAGGGCCGCGGCCACCGCCTTGCGGATGGCGTTCTGGGACAGGCCCGCCACCGCCGGATAGACCGGCGTGAGGGTTTCCGGCAGGGGCGTGTCGCCCCGGATCACCCGCAGTTGCGGGTGGACCATCTCCGCGCCGAAGAAGCCGGGCCGGACTTCGCCCAGCAACCGGACGCGCGCCCCCGGCCTGAGCTGGGCAACCTGGCTGGGATAGAAATGCAGCAGGCGGAAGAACAGCCGGCGGGGGGAGTCGGCGTCGTCGCCGATCTCCGCCACCAGTTGCCGCCTGGGCCGGGGCTGGACTTCCGCGCGCAGGATCACGCCCTCGACCAGGACCTCCTGGCCCGGGCGGGCCTGGTCCAGGGGAGTAAGGCGGGTTTCGTCCTGGTAGCGCAGGGGCAGGTGCAGGACGAGGTCCCGCGCGCCGGCCAGGCCAAGCCGACGGGCGATGGCTTCGGGCGGCGGCTCGGCGGCCATGGGATGGGGCTAGCGGGCCCGGTCGCGGAGTGGCGCCGGTCGGCCCGAGGCGACCGCCCGCTGCAGGGCGGCCAGGCCGTCCAGGATGCGCTCCTTGAGCGCCTGCAGATGGTGCAGGCCGGCCCTGGCCAATTCCGTCTGCCCGGCCGCGCACAGCCGCGCGATCTCGGGGCCGAGCTCATGCACGGCGATGTGGACCGGCTCCAGGGCGGCGAATTCCTCCAGTTCGCCGTAGCGGGCGCGACCCTGGCCGTAGTACCAGTGGCCGAAGCGGCACTGATGGTGGTCGATCAGCTCGTGCTCGCCGAGGCGCAGGGGGGCGCCTTCCACATACTCGACCAGCTGCCGGACCCATCTGACATGGTCGTAGCGGGCCACCAGCAGGGGAAAGTCCACCATCTCCCAGCCGGTGTCGGCCCACAGCGCCCACTGGGGGTCGGGACGGTACCCGGCCACCCAGGCCGGGATGTCCGCCGCCGGCATGGGGCGGGCGATGCCATAGCCCTGGGCGATGTCGCAGCCCAGGCGCATGAGCAATACCCCCTGCTCGGCCGATTCCACCCCTTCCGCCACCACGGTGCGGCGGAAGGCCGTGGCCAGGCCGATGACGCCGTCGATCAGGATGAGATCGTCGGCGTCTTCCAGCACATCGCGCACGAAGCTGCGGTCGATCTTCAGCACGTCCGCCGGAATGTCGCGCAGGTAGGTCAGGGAGGCGTAGCCGGTGCCGAAATCATCCAGGGCGAAGCCGACCCCCATGCGCTGGCAGGTGTTGATGATCTCGCGCACGTGGGCGATGTTGTCCAGGGCGGCGGACTCGAGAATCTCCAGTTCCAGGCTGCCGTCGGGCAGGTCCGGGTACTCTGACAGGCAGCCATGCAGGCAGTCGACGAAATCGGCATGCTGCAACTGGCGGGCGGCGACGTTGACGCTGACCGGCAAGTCCAGCCCCGCCGCCCGCCATTCGGCCATCTGGGCCAGGGCGGCGCGGATCACCCATTCGCCGATGTCGATGATCAGATCGTCATGCTCGATCAGCGGCAGGAATTCCGCCGGCGCGATCAGGCCCCGTTCCGGATGGCGCCAGCGCAGCAGGCCCTCGGCGGCGATCACCCTGCCCGCGCGCAGGTTCACCTTGGGCTGGTAGTGCAGCTCCAGTTCCCGCCGGGCCAGGGCCTCGCCCAGGCGATCGCGCATCTGGCGCCGGGTGAAGGCCAACTGGTCCTGTTCGGCGTCGAACAGGTGGTAGCGGTTGCGGCCCGCCTGCTTGGCCTGGTACATGGCCTGATCCGCGTGCCGCAGCAGGGTTTCCGGGTCGGCGTTGTCGAAGGGATAGACCGTGATGCCCAGGCTGGCGGTCAGCCGGTGCTGGCGCCCCTCGATATCGCAGGGCACGGCGCACAGGGTCAGGATCCGGTTGGCGACCGTTTCCAGTTCGTCCATGTTGGGCAGGCCGCCGACGATCACGGCGAACTCGTCGCCGCCCAGGCGGGCCACGGTATCACCCGCGCGCACCACCTGGCGCAGGCGCTGGGCCACCATCAGCAGCAGACTGTTGCCCACGCCATGGCCGAAGTTGTCGTTCAGGTGCTTGAACCCGTCCAGGTCCATGAAGATCAGCGCCAGCAGCTGATTGTTGCGCTTGGCGTGTTCGCTGGCCTGGCGCAGCCGTTCCGTGAGCAATGTACGGTTGGGCAGCTCGGTCAGGGTGTCGAAATGGGCCAGCCGCTTCAGTTGTTCATGGGCGGCGTGCAGTTTCTGGATGTCGCTGAACACGCCCACATGGCGGATCACCCGGCCGGCATCGTCCTTGATGGCGGCGATGCCGAGATGCTCGAGGTAGACCTCGCCGTTCTTGCGCCGGTCCCAGATGTCGCCCTGCCACTGGCCGGTTTCCTCGATGGCGCGCCACATGGACCGGTAGAACCCGGCGCCGTGGCGCCCGGATTTGAGCACGGCGGGGCCGCGGCCGATGATTTCCTCCGGACTGTAGCCGGTGACTTCGGTGAAGGCGCGGTTGACCGCGATGATGCGGTTGTCGGCATCGGTGACCATGACGCCGTCATGGATCGCATCGAGGATGTAGCCGGCGACTCTGGGATCGCTCAGCACTTGCAACGCTTCATTCCTGGTTTGGTGCATGCCTCATTCTCGGATTTTCATTCCTGGGGGCCGGTCGGCCGTCGGGCCGCCGGGCAAGACGCTGGTCGTCTCAGGGCAGGACCAGCACCCCGTCCGCCTCCACCAGGGCGCCCCGAGGCAGCGCGGCGACGCCCACGGCGGCCCGGGCCGGATAGGGCGGGCTGAAATACTGGGCCATGATCTCGTTGACCTTGGCGAAGTCACCCAGGTCGGTGAGGTACACATTGAGCTTGACCATGTCGGCCAGCCCGCCGCCGGCCGCCTCGGCCACCACCCTCAGGTTGCCGAACACCTGGTGGATCTGCGCCTCGACGCCCGCCACCAGTTGCATGTCGGCGGGATTCAGGCCGATCTGGCCGGACAGGTAGACGGTGTCGCCGACCCTGACGGCCTGGGAATAGGTGCCGATGGCCTGGGGCGCGCCGGACGTGGCGATGATGGTTTTGTGCATGGGGACTCCGGAGTCGTTCGGGGGGGAATAATCGCGCGCCGTAGCCTACAACAATTGCCCCGATTCGTGCCCGCCGCATACGCGCCATCCGCCGCCCGGTTTACAATGCGCCCCCGATCCGGCGGCATGCGTTCAAGCCGCCGCCGACACCCCGGGAAGCGTGGCCGAGCGGTTTAAGGCACCGGTCTTGAAAACCGGCGATGGGCAACCATCCGTGAGTTCGAATCTCACCGCTTCCGCCAAGCTCTCTGCTCCCTGACTCGTATTCGTGGAGTTCTGTACCAGCCATGAAAAAACGCGGGTCATGCCCGCGTTTTTTCGCCGTTCGGTCCGTGGCTCAGTGGGTCAGGATCCACTTGGCCAGGGCGGCCGAGTCAGCCTGGGCCTTGGGCTGGGGCGGCATGGGGATCTTGCCGTATTTGCCTTTGCTGCCCTTGACGATGGTCTCGGCCAGCATCTTCTCGGCGTCCTTCTGGCCCTTGTTCTTGGCGGCCACATCCTTCCAGGAAGGTCCCATCATCTTCTTGTCCGGGGCATGGCAGGTATTGCACTTGTTCTTGGTGGCGAGTTCCGCGCTGGCGAGGGCGGCGCCGGAAATGGCCAGGGAGGCGGAGAGGGCGAGGGTGATCAGGGCTTTCATGGTCTTCCTTACGTTGTGGGGGTTGAACAAATCGTATGTTAGCAGGCGCTGATCCGATAATGACCAAGGTCAATCGGGTGCCGCCTACCACTGCACCACGTGCACGTTGGACAGGCTGCGGCCGAGGAAACGCTCGCCGATGGTCTGGAAGCGCAGGGGTACGTCGGTGACCCAGAAGTGGTATTCCGGCGGCGATCGGTCCGGGTTGCTCAGCTTGAGGTCCTGCAGCAGGGCGGCGGTCTGCTCGGCCATGGCGTCGGCGGAATCCACCAGCGCCACGCCGGGGCCCGCGACCTCCTGCAGCAGGGGCTTCAGCAGGGGATAGTGGGTGCAGCCCAGCACCAGGCTGTCCACCTGCTCGGCCAGCACGGGCTTCAGGTATTCCTGGGCGGTGAGACGGGTGACGGCATGGTCCAGCCAGCCTTCCTCCACCAGGGGCACGAACAGCGGGCAGGCCTGGGACGTGAGCCGGGCCTCCGGTTCGATGGCGTGGATGGCCCGGGCGTAGGCGTTGCTGTTGATGGTGGTGGGCGTGCCGATGACGCCGATGCGGCGGGTCTTGCTGGCGGCCAGGGCGGACAGGGCGCCGGCCTCGATGACGTCCAGCACCGGGGTGGGGGACAGGTCGCGCACCAGCTGGGCGGCCACGGCGGCCATGGTATTGCAGGCGATGATCAGCAGTTTCACCCGCTTTTCCAGCAGGAACTCGGCGATCTGGGTGGTGTAATGGGAGATGGTCTGCACCGACTTGATGCCGTAGGGCACCCGGGCGGTGTCGCCGAAGTAATGGATGGATTCGAACGGCAGCCGCTCCATGAGGGCGCGCACCACGGTCAGGCCGCCGACGCCGGAATCGAAAACGCCGATGGGGCCGCGGGGATTGAGATGCTCGCTCATGGTGGGGGAGGGCCGTTGGCTTGCCGGGAAAGCGCCCATTGTAAATGCTCCCGCACCAGGGCCGAGGGGTGATCGGATCTGGCCCGCAAGGCGGCGGTGATTTCGCGGGAAGACGGGGCGTTGCCCATGGCCACGGCCAGATTGCGCAGCCAGCGTTCATGGCCGATGCGGCGGATGGGGGAGCCTTCCAGCCGCGCCAGGAATTCCTGTTCGCTCCAGGCGAACAGGGCCGTCAGCTCCGCCCGGTCCAGACCGTGCCTGGGCTGGAAATCGGCCAGGTCGCCGAGACGGGCGAAGCGGTTCCAGGGGCAGGCCAGTTGACAGTCGTCGCAACCGTAGATGCGGTTGCCCATGAGCGGGCGCAGCTCCGGGGGGATGCCGCCGGCGTGCTCGATGGTGAGGTAGGAGATGCAGCGTCTGGCGTCCAGCAGGTGGGGCGCCAGGATGGCCCGGGTCGGGCAGATGTCCAGGCAGGCCTGGCAGTTGCCGCAATGTTCCGTGACGGGCGGGTCGGGGGCGAAGGGCAGGTCGGTGTACAACTCCCCGAGGAAGAACCAGGAACCCTCGCGCGTCAGGGTCAGGGTGTGCTTGCCTTCCCAGCCCAGCCCGGCCCGGCGGGCCAATTCCACCTCCATGACCGGCGCGCTGTCGGCGAACGGCCGGTAGGCGCACGGCCCCACCGCCGCCGCGATGCGAGCCCCCAGGCTGCCCAGACGGTTGCGCATCAGCTTGTGGTAGTCCCGTCCGAGGGCATAGCGAGAGATGTAGGCCCGTTCGGGATCGGCCAGGTTGGCCTGGGGGTCGGAGGCCCGGGGCAGGTAATCCAGGCGGGCGGAAATGACGCTGGCCGTGCCGGGCACCAGTTGCTCCGGCCGGGCGCGGCTGGATCCGTGTCGCGCCATATAATCCATGTCGCCGTGATAACCCGCCGCCAGCCAGTCCATGAGCCGCTGTTCCGCGCCCCCCGGATCGACGGGGGCGAAGCCCACCGCCGAGAAGCCCAGCTCCCGTCCCCATTCCCGGATGGCGGGTTTCAGGGCTTCCAGCGCGGCGGGGTCGTGATGCGGGGACATGGCGGGATGATAGCGTGAGCGACGCCTCCCTCTTCCTCGATCTGCCGGACGAGGCCGCCACCCTGGCCCTGGGCGCGGGCCTGGGGCGGGCGCTGGCGCCCGGCCTTACGATCTGGCTGCGGGGCGACCTGGGCGCGGGGAAAACCACCCTGACCCGAGGCCTGTTGCGGGAACTGGGTTTTTCCGGCCGGGTCAAGAGTCCGACCTATACTTTGGTTGAACTTTATAGTTTTACGAGGTTTAATCTCTATCACTTTGATTTGTATCGCTTTGCCGATCCGGATGAATGGGAAGACGCGGGCTTTCGCGAATACTTCAATCCGGCCAGCGTGTGCCTGGTGGAATGGCCGGACAAGGCTGGCGGCTTGTTGCCCGCGCCGGATATGGTGGTGGGGCTGGATTTTCGGGATGACGGACGCGGTGTCCGCATCGCGGGATTGACGGAGGCGGGCTGGGCATGCATCGCGCGGTTGAAATCTTCCTTGGCCTGATGATCGGCTTCGCCCTGCTGGCGGCGGGCCTGGCCCAGGCCGCCGGCGTCAAGGCCGTCCGTCTCTGGCCGTCGCCGGAGTACAGCCGCATCGCCATCGAGCTGGACGAAGCCGTCACCTACAAGCAGTTCAGTCTGAAGAATCCGGAACGCATCGTGCTGGATCTGGAGGGCGTGGAGCCGGATGCGGCGCTGGCGGAGCTGGCCGCCAAGGTGTCGCCCCAGGATGTCTACATCACCACCATTCGGGTGGCGCGCAACCGGCCCGGGGTCACGCGCCTGGTGGTGGAACTCAAGGCCGAGGCGCGGCCCCAGGTGTTCATGCTCAAGCCCATGGGCGACTACGCCCACCGCCTGGTCATGGACTTGTACCCGGCGGCTCCGGAGACCATCGAAAGCCAGGTCGAGAGCGCCATCGAGCGGGCCGGGCGCGGAGGCGATGGCGCGTCGCCAGGCGGCAAGCCCGTCGCCCAGGCGGGCGACAAGAACGCCAGTGAAACCCGGCCGGACAAGGCCTCCACGCCCGCCAGGCCGGAGTACGTCCGGCTGATCACCATCGCCATCGACGCCGGCCACGGCGGCGAGGATCCGGGCGCCATGGGCGCCAGCGGTTCCAGGGAGAAGGACATCACCCTGTCCATCGCGCGCCGATTGAAGGGCATGATCGACAAGATGGAGAACATGCGGGCTTACCTGACGCGGGACGGGGATTACTTCATTCCCCTGCACGAGCGGGTGAACCGGGCGCGCAAGGCCCAGGCCGACCTGTTCGTCTCGGTCCACGCCGATGCCTTCATCAAGCCCCACGCGCGCGGTTCCTCGGTGTTCGCCCTGTCGGAGAAGGGCGCCACCTCCGCCGCCGCGAAATGGCTGGCCAAGCGCGAGAACGACGCCGACCTGATCGGCGGCGTCAATATCGCGGTGAAGGATGTCTACCTGAAACAAACCTTGCTCGACCTGTCCCAGACCGCCCAGATCGCCGACAGCATCAAGGTTGGCAAGGCGGTGCTGGAGGAACTCGGCGGCGTCAACCAGTTGCATAAGCCCCATGTGGAGCAGGCCGGCTTCGCCGTGCTGAAGGCGCCGGACATTCCCTCCATCCTGGTGGAGACCGCGTTCATCTCCAATCCGGAGGAGGAGAAGCGTCTCAATGACGAGGACTACCAGGACAAGATGGCCATGG
>WBZT01000262.1_pt1 | contig 44817 bp, 46 predicted proteins | sample 5204241 | NCBI WGS metagenome assembly WBZT01 (sample SAMN12344358, study PRJNA552823) | activated sludge metagenome | biome: Activated sludge suspended growth; feature: Nitrification reactor; material: Wastewater; isolation source: activated sludge from nitrification reactor of wastewater... | reverse complement strand
CATCGGCTGAAACTGGCCGGTCCCGGCAACCCAGAACGCGCAATGGTCGTAGTGACCGATCCGGCCCGCACCCGCATCGGACAGCGCGAGAGCCACCGATCGGGTGTGTGTCGCCGGAACGTGCACCACCACACGCACCGGCCCAGATTCGAGACGAGCCCGCAGGGGGATTCGTTCGGAAGCCATCCCGACAGCGTCGGCCAGTGCGTCGTTGACACCACCGGGCGCCTGGTCGGCGTTGGTGTGCATCGTGATGAGTGCGCAGTCCGCCTTGACCAAGGCCGCCAGAGACCGGCCCCGGCTACTTGTTGCTGCGATCGAATGCACCCCGCGGAGCAGGAGCGGATGATGGGTCACCAGCAGATCGGTACCCGCAGCCACAGCATCCGCAATGACGTCCGGGCACGGATCCACAGCGAACATCGCTGTCGCCACTCTGGCTGTCGGCTCACCGACGACAAGTCCGACACGATCCCAGTCCTCCGCCGTCGCCGGGTCGGCGCGTTGGTCGAGCAGAGCGAGGACCTGTGACAAGGTGGGGATCTCGGACACACTCGCAGACTAACCAAGTCCTCCGTCGGACCCCCAGCGCAGGATTCACCCATGATCGAACGCATAGCCAAACTGCTCAACAAGGCCGAGCGCTCCGCCACCCCGGAAGAAGCCCAGCTGTACTTCGACAAGGCCCAGGCCTTGGCCACCGCTCACTCCATTTCGCTGGCACGGGCCCGCCTGCAGCACCCCGGTGACGTCCGGGCCCCCCAACCCGTCAACCGCACCATCCGAATCGGTGAGCCGCGGCGCCACGCCAATCGGCACCTCATCGCGTTGATGGCCGCCGTCGCCTCCGTCAACGGCCTGCGCGTCGACATCGCGCACAACTCCACTTATGTGATCGCCTACGGTTTCCCGGATGACATCGACGCCGCCGAACAACTGTGGAGTCACATCGCCACGCAGATGATTCGTTTCGGCGAGCAGTACCTGGCGACCGACACCTGGCGCAGCGACGAACGGATCGTGGTGCGTGCCGGGTGGGGTCACGTTCGACCGATGACGAAGCAGACGGCCCGGGCCACCTACTACGCGTCATTCATCGACACGATTCGCCTGCGGCTGGCCGAGGCCCACGACCGCGCGGTGCAACGCGCCGACGAGCAGGCGGTCTCCGACCGGTCCTTAGCCTCGGAGTCCTCGGGATCCGAGTCCGTCGGATCCGAGGCGGGAGCCGCACTCGCGCTCCGGGCCAAGGACGAAGCCGTCGGTTCCTTCTACCGGCAGTCGTCCACAGCTCGCGGCACCTGGACGGGGGGCTCCAGCGTGATCGGTCGCTCCCGCTCGGCATCGGCCGCGGGTTCCCGCGATGCGCACGCGGTCCGTCTCGGGTCGGCCACGCAGGTGGGTGGTCGACGGGCGGCCCTGCCGCAATGAACGCGCCCCGGGACACCTCCCGTGCCGGTGTCTACTCCGCGGAGGACCAAGTCATCGCAGTGCTCGACCGCGGTGGTGTGGTCGATTTCCATGGATCCACCTTCGATGTGCCACGGCAGCGCCGCTTCGGCGATCTCACGGCGGCGAGTGCCTACCTGAACGCGGTACGCCGATGTTCCTGGGGATACTCGGACACTCCAGCACCGAACCTGCGCCACCGTCGGGGTCCGGGACGCGCTCACTGGATGGCGCCGGACACCATCGCCCTGCCACAAGATGCCGCTTGGGCCATGACCGAACTTGTCCTGCTGCACGAGTACGCCCACCACGTGAACTGGCATCACAACGGCAGTAGCGGCCACGATCAGGGGTATCGCGATATCATGCTCAACCTTGTGGCCGAGGCGCTCGCGCCCCAGGTCGCGACACTGCTACTGGCGGCCTACCACTCCGCCGGGGCCTGGGGTGACAACCCGGCCACCCCGACATCGCCGCCCACGCTCACGTGAATCGAGGGATCCTGACATGCCTGGAGAACGTCGAACTCCCATGACGAACCTTCGGATCGCAGCGGCCAGCGTGGCCGTCCTGGCTGTGCTCACCGGCTGCTCGACCGCCACATCGGGAAGCTCGGCACCAGCGGAGAACTCCGCACCCCTGGCGGCTCCCACCACGGCCGACCGGTCAACGGACCAGGCGGGCAACAATCCTGCGGCCAACAGTCAGCAGGTGGACCGTGAAGTCATCCGTACTGCTCGGTTCACCGTGGTCGTCGAAGACACCGAGGCCTCAGCTGCGACACTTACCCGCATCACGGACGACGCCGAGGGTTACGTGCAAAGCGTCGACACCGGCAACGGTGATGGCGGGTGCACGCCCGAGCGGCCGTGCACGTTGCTTCCCGACGACCGGCAGAGCCCACTCGGTGTGACGACCATCGTCCTGCGAGTCCCCGCATCCGCCTACGACGGCACTGTTGCCCAGATCGGAGAACTCGGCGAGGTGGTCGCCGTCGATGTCACCGCCGACGATGTCACCGGACAGGTCACCGACCTCGACGCCCGCATCGATGCCCAACGCGCGAGTGTCGCCCGGGTGCAACAACTGATGAAGCAGGCCAACAACCTCTCTGAAGTCGTGCAGATCGAGAAGGAGCTCTCCGATCGTCAGGCCGAGCTGGAGTCACTGCTCGCGCAACGTGCGCAACTCGCTGATGCCGTTGCCCTGGCCACGATCACCGTTGCTCTGGTCCCCACCGATCTGCAAAGCGAGGTCACACCACAGGACCCACATTGGTGGGACGCCCCAGCAGCGGCGTTCACCCAGTCGTGGCAGGTACTGCTCGTGACGGCCGCTGCACTGTCACCACTACTCATCGCGGCAGTCATCATCGGAGGACTTGTGATGTGGTTCGTGCGACGTCGGCGCCGCACCCATGCCAAGTGGCCGGCACCCGAACAGCCACCGGTATCCCCCGGTGACGAGCCCTGAGCCCTGAGCCGTATCGCGAGCCCGGTCCAGCCAGCCTCATGCCGGAGCTCACAGTTGCGAGCCGAGGTCAGGATCGCGCGGCAAGCACCTCGTCGAGCGTCACGAAACCGTACCCGGCCGCCTTCAGTTTCGAGAGCGTTCGGGGCAGGGCCTTCGCGTCGAGGGTGCTTCCATCGTCGGGATTCGACCCCAGATGCATCATCATGATCGCTCCCGGCCGCGCCCCGGCCATGACCTTGCGGGTGACTGACCGAACTGACTGACCACCACTGGTACCCATCCACCCCAGGGTGTCGACAGTCCAACCCATCACGGCGTATCCAGATCATTTGCTGTCCGTACCGCCGCTTGGTCGTAACTGCCGAAAGGGAACCGGAACCACGGCGCCGGAGTACGTCCCGTGAGCGCCGCGATCTGCCGTCCCGCGGTACGGATCTGCCGCACCCGTTGCCGCGTGCTGAGGTCCTGAAAGTCAGGGTGGTTGACGCTGTGGTTGGCGACCCTGTGTCCGGCTGCCACGATGCGACGCATCTCGGCACGGTGGCCACGCGCGAAATCGCCGGTGACGAAGAACGTGGCGGTCACATCGTGTCGACTCAAGGACCGCAGGATCGGGCGCACGCCGGCAGCATTCGCACCGCCGTCGAACGTCATCGCGACGACCTTGCGGTGCGTCGGCAGTCGGGTAAGACTCCGCCCCGTCCACCGTTCCGGGAGGCGACCGACCGTCATCGAGTCCGACAGGACCTTGGCCGCCTGGAGTCCTGCCGAGACACCCACGGTGTTCACCGCCCCCTGAGCATGCGGCGTACCGGCGATCACCGCCACCGTGACAGCGGGAGCGATCACCAGGGCAGCGGGATTGAATCTGAGCACATCACCATCATGGCCCGACCGCCCCCGGCAGTCAGCCACATCGGTTCACTCCGGTCGTCACCCATCCCGTCGGACCACGCGGTGCGGCCACAACCGATCGGATACCTGACCGCCGAGCCAGACACAGTCGTCCGATGGAGGCATCGACGCGGCCATCAATGCCGGACACGTCCGCATCCCACTGCACACTCCCGCGTGCCGATGGGTCGACAATGGATCCGGACCGCAGAGAGGACGACTAATGGCCGATCGCTGCGTCGGGTTCGTGTTCTCGGGTGGTGGCGCCAAGGGATCGTTCTCCGCCGGAGCAGTCGACTACTTGATTCGCGAGCGGAACGTACTGCCGAGCATCATCACCGGCACTTCGGCCGGGTCGATCTGCGCGGCAGTACTCGCCCAGGCGCGTTCGGCTGCGGAGTTCTCCGCGCTGGCGGGAGTGCTGCGTGACGACATCATGCGCATGAGCCTCCCCGATGCGACTTTCGCGAAACAGCCCTGGCTCACCGCCCTTGATGGCACCGCGGCCGGCGATGACATCACCAAAGTGATCCGGGGCAAGACCCGACCGGTCATCCCACCTGATCCCACGATGTCCGATGACGTGCTGGCTACCGGAGGCCCACCAACCCTGACCGCTCGCCAGGTGTGGGACGACCTGCGCTCATTGGTGACCAACCTGCCCGCCGAGCACCGCGCATTGAAGAGCCTCGGTTCGGACAATCGCTCGCTGATGCTGCTCGATCCGCTCGAGAAGGCGCTTCGCGGCCAATCACCGGGAGTGGGTCCGTCACCTATCGACGAAAAGGCGATCGCCAGACCTGATCTTCAGCTGCGCCTCACGATCACAGCTCTCAACGACGGGTGCCCACGATTCGTCACGGAATCCGGCGCCGTGATGGACAGCGACGCCGTGACACCGGCGGAAGGATCCCCGGTCCCAGGAGTGATCGAGGGTCTCCTGGCATCGTCAAGCGTCCCGGCTGTGTTTCCCGCCCGACCCATCGGATCCGATGTGTACGTCGATGGCGGCGTCGTGATGAACATCCCGCTCGAACCCGCCCTGAGCCTCGGTGCTCAAGACGTGTTCCTGATCCTGGCCGATCCCCTGGACTGTCCGCCACCGACGTGCGACTACAGTTCGGCGAACCTCTTCGAGGTCCTCACCAGAGCTGAAAGCACCGTGTCGTTCTACACCCAACAACACAGCGACGTTGCGCGGTCGCTGTCTTCCGATGTGACCATGACGACGATCGACCCGACAGTGGTCGCGGTGAGCACGTTCGAGACCGAAGGGGACCTGCTGCAGATCAACATGGATTACGGCTGGCTCCGGGCCGCCGGCGAGACGTCCGAACTCGCTGAGGCGGATCGCACGACAGCCCACGGCCTCGCGGACCGCCTCACCATCGGCCGGCTGCGATCCTGGTACTTGGACAATGGATTCGGGGGGTCAGGCGCCGCGCACGACAAGTCAGCAGTCAGCGCCCGCTCATTGGTGTCGGATTCACTGTCGCAGTGGACGGCACTCGGCTTGCCGGTGCCCGCCACGGCATCGAGTTGGGCCACAAAACCGACGCCGACACCGAAGCCGGCACGCTGACCGTTGGAGCAGGACATGGGCTACTGGGTCTCGATCCACGGTCGTCGTTTCGGACCCCACTCCGGGGGTCAGATCAGGACCATGCTCCACTCCGGCCAGATCCCGGGCGCGGCCGAAGTCTGGATTCCGGCCGAGAGCAGGTGGATTCCGGCGCCCGAGCTCGCTCCAACGATTGCGCAGGTGAATACCGGGGCAGCCACGCTGTCCAGCGGCATTCCAGCAGCCGCAGGATCATCGGTCGACCACGTCCCCATCGGAATTCCTGGGTCCGACATGGCATCACACGCTCCCGGGCGACCATTCACTGCGCGATTCAACCCGCTTGCCGTCACCTGCTTGGTACTGGCTCTGGTCAGTCTGCCCCTGCTGGCTGTCGTCGTCGGTTTCGCGATCGCCGTGCTCGCCGTCGTTGTGGGCCACCGAGCACTGAACACGATCGAGCGCTCCCGCGCGAACCCAGTGCCGCAACGGGGCACGACATTGGCAGTGATCGGCTTGATCGTCGGTTACCTCAGCATCTGTGTGGGCACCGTCGTGATGGTGCCCGCGATGCTTGCGCTGCCGATCCTGAACGCGGGCTGACCCGGATGACGCGAGGAGGCAGGGGTGCACCCTGGCTCAGCCCCGCCGTGTCACCGTCGGCGGTCGTCATCACTGCGGGAGCTGCATGACTGCGTTTCCGACCTGCGTCCCGTCTCCCCGATAGGCGAAGAGCGACAGGCGCCCACCTGGCCGCGAATCGGGAACCGCGATCACGACCGGTCGGGAGGATGCAGCAGGCACGGTGACGATTCCGGTACGAGCCTCGGATCCGATGGCGGCCTTGGCCCGTGAACCCCCCGGGGAGACGTATCCGCGTGCTCCCACCTCCACGGCGCGCCCCGACTCGTTGATCACCGCGGCTGTGATTCTCAGGTCGTCGTCGGTGTTGCGGTACTGGTAGCGAACTCGAACCACGATTGGTCCCAGTTGACCATTCACCGGTGGGCCCCCGACGATCCGAGCGGCCAGCGGGCCACCCGGATCCGAAGTCCAGGCCTCCAGCCGGTCCCGTCGGTCGAACGCGAAGTCGCGGAAGTAGTACTCGGTTCCGTCGGAGTAGCGGATGGTGGCCATGTCAGTGGAGGCGACGACTGAAGGGCTGTCTGTATCGACACGTCCAGCCGCCAAGGTCTCACCCCAGTAGCCCGCGAAGTCGCGCGCTGGTGAACCGGGTGCCGACTGTCGTCGCATCGCCCGCACATCGTTGTCCGCCCAGGCATCGAGGTAACCCACGGCCTTCGTGGGCTGTGCGGATTCGGTGGCGCTCAGCGTCGTCGCAGGCAGCACGTTCTGCGATTCGGCGCAGGCCGACAGTCCGAGCGCCAGTGTGGCGACGACGAGTCCCCTGATCATCGGTCCCTCCACTCGGCGAACCTTAGCCCTCACTCCTTTGAGCACGGGTGACCTGCACCAGCACGCCTGATCACTCCCCAGCCCAATGGTTCAGCGCAGGGCACGGCAGGTCGAATTGCCCTTCACCTTGTTGCCGCGACCCTTGTCGATCACGTTGGCGCGCTCGTTCTGCAGACAGTCACCGCGACGATCCCGCCCGATGTAGTTGTGCACGACCTTGTTGTTCTTTGTCTTCGACTTCAAGGTGACGCCGGGGCCGTCATTGCCGCTGATGAGCTTGGACACCTGACCCTTACCGCTGTAGCCGAGGACGTTGTTGCGCGCCTTTCCGGAGACGAGAACACCACCGAGTTCGTTGCCGACGAGGGGCCAAGAGGAGCCCTTGTGGATGCCTTGGATGTTGGATCCGATGAACGTGTCGAACACCTTGTTGTGGTGAGCTTCGCCCTTGATCACCAGACCGTAGCGGTCGTTGCCCGACAGTGTGTTCTGGCGGATGACCGACCTCAGGTCGCCACCGATGGTGTTGTGATGGGCCTTGTCGGTGACGAGAATCCCGTTGGCCCCGTTGGACAGGACTCCGTCACCTCGGGTGTTCAGTCCGACGATGTTGGGGTCCACCGTGACGTCGGTGGCCCGACCGCCGATCTCGATTCCGTTGCCGTCATTGCCGGAGAACACATTCGTACGCAGCAGGATGTCGCCTCCGGTCGCTGTGACCAGGATCCCGTTCTCGCCGTTCGGAGCGGCACCCTTGAAGGCCAGCAGACCCCCGAAAGTGTTGAAGGTGGTGAAGCCTCCGGCCTTGCCCTTGACCACGATGCCGTTCTCCGTGTTCCCGGCGATGACATTGCCCAACGGGATCACTCCGCCGACCTGCGTGTCTGTCGAGTCACCATCGACGACCAAGCCGTTGCCGCCGTTGCCCAGCAGTGTCGTGTTGTCGGCTGCCACACCGAAGAAGTTCGCCTGGACGACCGTTCCGTCCGAGTTCGAGATCCGCAGCCCGTTCTTCCCGTTGTCACTCAGGATGTTGTAGTAGACGAAGGGGTCGTCCTGGAACCGGCATCCTTGCAGCTTGTTGTCGTCGGAGTCCTCGATCAGCACGCCATTGCCGCGATTGCCCAGACCATCGTCTCCGCCGGCTGTCGTACCGATGAAGTTCCCGTTCAGCACGTTCCGGCTGGAACTGTCGCTGATCGTGACGCCTTGCCGCTCGTTACCCGACACCAGATTGCCCAGCGGCGGCACGACGAACACCGGTGTGGTGGATCCCTCTGAACCGGTGGGGTTGTTCGACTGGCCGGTAGCCGAGTCGGTGAACGCGCGCCCGCCGATGGTGTTGCGGGTGGACTTGTCGGCGAGGGTTATGCCGTCGATGCCGTTGGGAACCGCCGTCGCCCCCGCCGGGTCGGTGCCGATGTAGTTCGCCTGGACCGTGTTCTGCGACGACCGGACCATCCGGATGCCGCTACCTTCATTTCCGGAGATGACGTTGCTGACGGCGCCCGAGACTTCGGCGCTGTTGCCACCGATCATGTTGGCACCCGAGCCTCTGGCCAGCTCGACACCATCGCCGCCGTTGCCCGCTGCCACTCCGGCGGGTGTCAGACCGATGTAGTTGCTCGCCAACACAACGCCCGAGCCGAGAATCTGCACTCCGTCGCCAGATGCCCCGGTGACGGACAGGGCGGACATGCTCCCGGTCGCGGCAGTCCCGAAAACCAGTCCTCCGTGACCGTTGGCGTCGATCTGTACCAACGGTGGCCCACCGGAGACGTACGTCGGCGCTGTCGTGCCATCGATGACCACATCACTGGTGATGTCGGGCAGGGCGGAGGTCAAGGCGATACGTCCAGTGACGCCGAACTGAATGGTGAACGGGCCACCGGCCGTGTTCGCCTGCATGATCGCATCGCGCAGTGAACCGGGGCCGCTGTCAGCGACGGTCGTGACCATGGCGGACCCCGTCGCGGCATTGGCGGTCACATATGGCACTGTTGCCAGCCCACTGGCGAGAACCGCGAAAGATCCGATGAGGGCGGTCGTTGAGGTACGGCGCACGATGTCTCCGATCCTGGGTGATCTTCAGGCTGTCACACTAGCCGTGCATTCCCCGGCTGAGCGGGCGCACGATGGATTAGCCACCAATGGCCGACGAGATCAGGGAGCGATGATGACAACGAGCCAAGTGGATGAATCGGTGGCACGGACTGGGGTGTGGTCCGAACTTCCCATTCCGGCGGAAGCGACCACGTCAAGGGTCGTGGTGAACAACAAACTTCTGCGCGTGGTGCAGTTCGCCATGGACACGGGCCAGGAGCTCACCGACCACGCATCCCCACGAGCCGTCACCGTGCAGATGATGCAGGGCGACTTGAGTTTCACGGTGGGAACGGATCAGTACCTACTGACTGCCGGCGACGTCGTCTACTTGGCTCCCGGCGAGCGGCACGCGCTGGTCGCGCAGACACCCTGTCGGTTCACCTTGGTCCTCGTCGATCAGGACCGCGACTGACCGCGATTCACACGCCACCGCCCGGAAAGCCTCACCGCCCGGAAAGCCCGGCTATTGATCGAGGCCCGCCGCTTTGATGGCCTTGATGATGTCCTCACCGGTCGGATCGCCGACCTCCACGAATGCAGCCGGCGTCCCGATGGGGGCATCCACGGTGACCATCCGATCGCCCCGGAACACATCGCCGGTCAGGATGTGTCGCCACTCGCCAGGAGGGAACGTGACATCCACGGTCGTGGCGTCCTCTTCGTACACCGGTGCCACAAACAGGTGATCACCCAAGAAGAACTGCAGGTCCTGACGCGCTGCCTTGCTCCCCGGATACACGAGCCACGTGTGACGCCGCGCGGGGATGCCACGCTCGATGGCTTCATCGATGACGCCGGCGCGGTACTTGTGCAAGGCGGCATAAATCTGCGACGAACGAGCGAACTGCTGCCGGGTGGTCGCAGTGCTGTAGATCTGCTGGTTGCGCCGTGGACGGTTGGTTTCGTGCGAACGCATCACGACACCGAATGCCTCGAGTTCACCCCAGCGCGCATTGAGGTTCGGCGGGCGTATGAAGTCGGTGACTCCGGTGTTGACGCTCGTATAGCCACCGATGTCGCTGTGCCACAAGGGAGCACCGGACACGCCCCCGGCCAACATTCCCTTGATCACGCTCTTCAGGCCATCCTCGACCGCGTAGTTGACCATCTGGTCTCCGGCCCACATCAGTGGGGCGTACTTGGGGCTGCCGGTGTAGCCGGAGCGGAAGAACGCCACGCATTCGGGAACACCACCGCGCTTGCAGCCCTCGCGCACTGTCTTGGCCCACAACTGTGGATACCGATTGTGCTGCTGCATTCCGGTTCCCTCATGCAGGACGCTGTCGAAAGGCAGGTACTCACCGAAGTCGGCCATGAAACCGGACGCTCCGACCCCGAGGAGGTTGTCAGCGATGATGTCTGCGTACCAGTCACGAGCGGCGGGATTGGTGAGATCGACCATCGCCGTCGGGAAGCCCACGGTTTGCACGATGTAGGTCTGCCCCAGTTGGTTCTTGACCAGGTATCCCTTGCGTTCCCCGATCTTCAGGTAGTTCTTGATCGGGTGGCCGTTGACCTCGCCGGCGTCGATGACGGACGGGTTGATGTAGGTCATCACCTTGATGCCCTGCTTGTCGAAATCCTTGACCATCTTGTTCCAGCCGGGGTAGGTGGATCGGTCGAGCTGCCAGGTCCACCACAGTTGCTCACCGAAGTCGGTGACCCGCTTGCCCACCCAGTCCTGAAGCCACACGCCGGAGATCTTGGTCTTCGCCGCCTGCATGTCTGCGACGATCTGACGAACCGCATCGGTGCCGCCCTGCAATCCCAGGACTGCACCTCGCTGAATCCATCCGGCCAACTCGGGCCGCTTGGTTCCGGCGGCCCGGGCCGCAATCAGTTTCTTCGGAGTGCCGGCGGCCTGTACCCGCGCGTTCATGACCGGTTGGAACGACTCGAGTGCGATCTGTGTGGACCGACGCATGTCGACCGTCGCGAAAGCCCCGCTGCGCAGATCATCCACCAACTCGAACGATCGCTTCTGGGCAGTGACATAACTGGGCCACGGCGCGTAGGTGGTGTTCAGGTTCCCCGCACCCCACGTGGCGAAGTCGACGATGCGCGCGGCCGGTTCCTCACCTCGGGTCACGCCCTGCTCCTGGACGAGGATCGGGATGATCTCACCAGACAGGTCAAACGGGCGGAACTGCTCGCCGAGACCGTGCACCGCTGCATCGCGACCCCGCCCGGAGGTCAGTTGCACACTGTCCACGCGTCGGCCGGTACTCGTCCTGGCGAAGCGGACCGAGATATCCAGTGCAGTCACAGTTCTCGAACGCTGGGCGGATTTGAATGCGACGGTGTAGCGGGCGCTTTCGCCGCTGCCTCGAACCTTGCCGCTGATGGTCACTGAGTTCCCGGAGCGTTCGACATCGCCGATGGATTGCCTCGTCAGTCGCGCCGAGCGTTCGACGTCCGGCCAGAACGCACCGGCTTTCGACCGGCTGTACCAATTGACCGTGTTCCGACTGGCCCCCACGAACGCCCGTCCCGGGTCGCTGGCCCACACAACTCTGCCACGTCGATCGGTGACGGTGACGCCCACTCCCCGCTGTCCCCGAGGAGACCCGTTGCCCGGTACGCCTGCCGTGACCCGCACCCGGTAAGCACCCAGATTGACGGTGCTCTGCGCACGGGGACTGACGGTCAGGCGACCGGGCACCATCGGGTCGTACTCGTCCGGCGGCACCGTGTCGCCGTAGTTGACGGTCACCACCGCGACGGAACTCACGATCCTGGGTTGCCCGTTCGCCGCCGGCGCAACGGCGCGCACCCGGTAGTCATCCCCCGTGTATGCCTTCCATGTACCGGTCGCACGTCCGGAGGCATCGGTCTGGACCCGGTCGGTGGTAGTCCAGCCACTGTTGGTCCACCGGATCTGGAGTTCGATGTCACGCCGGGCTGCCGGGGTGATCTGAACGGTCGCGGAGTTCTCGTCGCCGACCAGTGTCGTGGCGGACGCGACGGTGATGGCGAGGTCGGACGCGGCGGCGTTCACCGCGCGTTCCTCGCCAACGGAGGCCGCCGAAGTCGATACCGAGACGGCGCCGAGCGCCAGAGATACGCCGAGCACCGCGAACAGAAGTCGCTGGTGCCACCGAGATGGTCCTTGCCGTGTCGTCCACATCACGGACCCAACGCTAGTCGTCGGCATCGGCCATGTCCCGCGCTGTCGCGGCAGACGCGCCACTGCTCGACCTCGGCAATACGCTGTGGCCGTGGCCACAGCAATGGCGGATCTGCGCGCACTGATCGCCAGTCGGCACAACCTGATCCTCGTCGACACCCGTGACGAGGAGTCGTTGCGGACCGTCGTTTCCGACGTCGCCCGGCAGTTGCAGATGCCGGTCTGGGAATGGACTCCAGCGGCCGGGCTGAGCGTGCCCCATTCCCCACCACAGACCAACACCCGTTCCCCCGACCAGGCTCTGGCGTTCTTGCGGGACCTTGGCCGCCCGATGGTGGCTCTATTGCTCGACGCCAACCCGATCCTCGATGACCCGGTGGCCACGCGAATGCTCAAAGACCTCGCCGTGGGAACGGCGGGTCAGACCCTCGTCGCCACCGGGCTGGGCCCACCCGTTCCCGCTGCACTCGAAGGTCTGGCGATTTCGTGGGTCATGCCCCCGCCGGATCGCGAACAGATGAGCCTCGTGGTGCAGCGGCTCATGGTGTCACTTCCCCATATGGGCTTGCGGATGGAGGTCAGCGATCCGCGCCGCCTCGTCGATGCGGTTCTGGGACTGACCCCGCGAGAGGCAGAGCAGGTCCTGTTGCAGCAGGCAGTCGTCGACGGCCGACTCGACGACTCCGACGCCGCCGCGGCCCAGCGTGCGCGCGCCGAACTGCTGTCGGAGGGTCCTCTGGATTTGATCGACCCGGATGTCACGTTCGCCGATGTCGCTGGTTTGGCGGCGCTGAAGTCCTGGCTGACGCAGCGCGCCCGCGGTTTCGAACCGGCCGCCAAGGAGTTCGGCCTCGACGCTCCCAGGGGTGTTCTGCTCACGGGCGTGCCCGGATGCGGCAAGTCCTTGATCGCCCGTGCCATCGCCGGCACATGGGGTATGGCGTTGGCGGCGCTGGACGCGGGTCGCCTCCACGGCTCTCTGGTCGGCGAGTCTGAGAGCCGGTTGCGCCAGGCTCTGGCTGCTGCCGAGGCGATGACCCCGGTGGTCTTGTGGATCGATGAGATCGAGAAGGCCTTCGCCGACGGCGAGCAGAACGACGGAGGGGTGTCCCAGCGAGTCATGGGGGTGCTGCTGCGTTGGCTGCAGGAGCGCCCCGACGGTGTGTTCGTGGTTGCCACCAGCAACGACGTCACCTCGCTGCCACCCGAAGTGACGAGGCGCGGTCGCTTCGACGAGTTGTTCTTCGTCGACCTACCCGACCCGCTGGAGCGTCAGGCGATCCTGGCGCATCATCTGACGACCCGTCGCCGAGATCCGGGGGCGTTCGATCTGTCCGCGTTGGCGGCGCAATCCGACGGCTTCTCCGGAGCGGAGATCGAAAGCGCCATCACGTCGGCTCTGTACAGCGCATTCGAGCGGGGTGTGGACCTGGACAGCGACAGCCTTGCCTCCGAACTGATCCGCACGGTTCCTCTGTCGGTCAACCGCGCCGAAGACATCACCGCGCTGCGCCAATGGGCTGTCGGCCGCGCCCGGCCCGCTGGAGGGACACCGCCACCCACAACGCCCGCCATGATTCTTTGAGCCCTCGGCCAACTCAGCTCGCGCCGCCGGTCGGGGTGGAACTCGGGCGGCCCAGCACCTTCGACACCGCGTCGAAGATCCGAGCCGTGGGCGACATGCACTCGGCATCAGATGCCATGGTGACGGCAGCACTCGCCTCGGGGCAGCGACCAGCCACGATGTCGCTGGCGGTGAGCACGACCACGCTGGTCGAGATGTCGGGGTGGTAGTAACAGGCGGCGCGGTACCCAGGGATGTCCCCCGAATGTCCGATCCACCCGTCGATCTGCATGAGGCCGAGCCCGTAACTCACCCCCGGGCCCATACTCGGGGCGGGTGCGAAGGAGTCAAGTCTCAGGGCCTGGGTGCCCGCGCCCAACAGCCCATTCCCTGTGGCCAGGATCGAGCTGAACGCCAATAAGTCGTCGGCCGTCGAGACGAGGGAACCTGCGGCGCCCCCCCACGAGGGATTGAAATCGGTGGCGTCGACAGGTTCACCTGGCGTGCCCGACGGGACCAGCAGGGTGAAACCTCGGGCGAAGGGATGGGGCAGCTCGGCTGAGTCACCTGGCCACCATGTGCCGGTCAAGCCGAGCGGTTTCAGGATGTGTTCCGACAGCAGCGAACCGAAATCGCTGTCGGCGACCTGCTCGATCACCCGACCCAGCAGTAGGTAGTTGGTGTTGCAGTAGTCGAACCTCTCGTCAGGTGCGAACACTGGCGAGTGGGACAGGCCCAGACGAATCATCGCGTCCGGTTCCTGCGGGGCCGCTGGATCAGCCACGATCAGCGCCGCCACCTCCGGCACGGACGTGTAGTTCGCCAGGCCGCTGCGCATGCGGGCCAGGAGATCCAGTGTGATCTGGTCGCCACCGGGCACAGCAGGGACATAGTCCGCGATCGGGTCAGCGAGGGTAAGGCCGCCAGACTCGACCATCTGGAGCAGCAGCGTGGCCGTGAACATCTTGGTGACCGACCCGATCCGAAAGTGGGTGTCCCGAGTGTTCGCCTTCCCGGTGCTGGGATCGGCGGTACCGAATGTCCCGAGCCAGGTACCCGTGTCGGTGCGCACTCCGACAACCGCCCCCGGTGTTCCAGCCGACTGATCGACGGCGGCTCCGGCCGCAGTGTTGAGCGCTTCGACCAAGTCCGGCGGCAACGTTTGGGGCATGCTCATTGCGCCAGTCTGCCCGTACCTGTGGCAGTGAGCACAGGCAATCAGCCCGGATCCGTAGGGATCCGTAATGTCCGCGAGCCGGGAACAGTCCCAGTCCGCGCCGGGACCGCCGAGCCCCTCAACTGTCGTGGTGATCGCGCGTGTGATGCGCCTTGAGTAGCGTCGCCCGGTTCTGCCGCAGCCAGGCGACCACAACGACGACCGTGGACACGAGGGTGAACGCGAGCAGCCACAAGAAGACGTACACATCGATGGCCGCTCCCACCGGCGGCGCTCCGGGCAGGACCTGCCTAAGAAACGGAAGGGCGAAGAGCAAGGTGGCGAACCAGCCCAGGAGATCGACACCGAGGCTGCGCCGATGGGTCGCCGTCAGGGTGGCAAGCGCGATGCCCACGACTACCAGGATCGTCATGAGTCCGAGCAGGAAGAAGGCGAACAGCAGAGTGTTCCCGGACCTGTCGAGGTTCATGGTGGCCTCGACGTAGTCCGTGGGGCCTGGGTTCGGATTGGAGACGATGAGATCCCACCCGTCCACCGATCCGGTGATCTGGGTGGCGATCGGGATCGGAACCTTGTCCGTGATCTGTCCTCCGTCATCGCGCACGACCGCGTCGGCAATAACCCCGACGGAGGCGTTGTAGGTATCCAGCGGGTACGTGGCGTAGTTGCCCTCGGTCCCGATCATGATTTCCTGGGTAGCCGCTTGCCGGCCCCGTGCGAGTGTGACTTCGGTGAGTCCGGAGAAGCTCTCGAACGAGACGACGACATCCTGGGTCAGGGAGCCGTCGGGATTCATCAGTTCGCCGGTCGGAAGGAACTGCAGGCGCACCGTCATCGCGTTCTCCGCGGGATCGAACGCCCTGGGTTCGAGGAGGATTCCAATGCCGTCGACAGGCTCTGCGGGTGGCGCAGTCTCTCCCTCGGTGGTACCGGCGACCTTGTAGGTCGCGAAGACGATCAGCCACACGATCGCGAAAACGCCCACCAGAGCCCCGAAGACGACCCATCCACGGGGCGTGAAAGACCGCGGCAGAGGAGCGGCCGCCAGCGAGTCGTACGGCAGCGAGTCCACGGCACTATTCGTCGACTCGGAAGTCAAAGCTGAATCTGTCGCTCGTTCATCCGTCACAAGGCCGCAACTTACGCGAAGCGGAGGCGCCTCACAGGCCAATGCGTTGCCTCGTCAGCCTGCCCCTTCCGGGCGCGCCCGCTCGAGGACCCGATCACGAGGCCGGGTCCGCCCGATCACAGGTCCGTCAGTTGGTGGGGTCGGACTCCAGTTGGGCGGCATCGTCTCCTTCGGTGCCCTTGTGGATGGCGACGGCGTCAGCGAGGTAGCCACGAATTGTGTCCTCGTGCGCAGCATCCGTGGTGGACACGATGACGAAGGACTTCTCATCAGGCAGAGTCTCCGCGAGCGCCTTGAGGACATCCTCGTCCGACCCGTGCTCGCCGTGCGCGATGAGCCCACCGACCCCGGTTCCGATGAGGACGAATCCGACGATGGACGGCGGGAACACCAGCCCGGCCGCCAGCCCAGCGGCTGCTCCGATGGCCATCCCGCGGGTGGCCGATTCTTCGTAGCGAATGATTCGGGGCTTTCCCTGGTGCTCTTTGCCGCGGTGCTCGATCAGCGCGCAGTTGAAGGTCTTGAAATGGTTGAGATCGTGTTTGGCCTTGATGGTCTCGAAGTCCTTGCCGGCCGCCGCTGGATCGTCGTACTCCGCCAACAGGATCATCAACGGATCATTGTCGGGGGCCGCTTCAGGGGCGGGTGTCTCGTCGCTCATGGACGTCCCTTCATCGGGGGTCAGGTGGGGCACCAGGATGGCTGCCCGGACACGTCGAACGTAGCACTGGGAGTCGGGGGAAGTCGGTACCAGCGGTGACCGCTTCCTCCACCGCCGGCAGCTTACGAGCGGGCGAGATCTGGCTCGGGCAGTCCCTCGCTCTCGGGGATGTCATCGATCTCGGCCTCTTCGAATCGAACGTCCTCTTCAGACTCGACCACAACGCGCGGCAGTGTCCGACCCAGCCAGCCGGGCAGCCACCAGTTCGCGTTGTGAAACTGGTACATCAGCGACGGAACGATGATCAAGCGCACGATGAATGCGTCGAACAGCACCGCGGAGGCGAGTGCCAGGCCGAACAGTTTGATGGTGGAGTCGCTGCCCAGGATGAACGCCCCGAAGACGCTGAACATGATCGCCGCCGCAATGGCCACGACCCGGCCCGAGGCGGCCAATCCACGGCGAACCGCCTTGCGATTGTCTTGAGTGTGACCCCACTCCTCCTGCATCCGACTGACCAGGAAGACCTGGTAGTCCATCGACAGCCCGAACAGGATCGCGAACACCATGATGGGTAAGAAGGGCTGAATGGGACCGGTGCCCGTGATGCCGATGATCTCCGCCAACCACCCCCACTGGAACACCGCCACGGTGACGCCCATGGCTGCAGCCAGTGACAACAGACTCGTAATGACACCGGTCAACGGGACGACTATCGAACGGAAGAGCAGCACCAGGGCAAGGAACCCCAGCCCCATCACTACGGCCAGGAACAGCGGCAGGGCGTCCTGCAACACCGAGGTGAAGTCCGACGTGATGGCCTGTGTGCCACCCACGTATGCCCTGACGGTGTCTCCCGATGCCGCCGGGATGATCTCTTCGCGCAAGCGGTTGAGCAGGTCCGTGGTGGCCTCGTCTTGCGGAGCCGTGGTGGGCACGACCTGCATGGCCGTGACCGTGGAACCAGGTGCCAGTGGGAACGGAATGGCCGCGGCCACGCCGGGGTCGCTCGAGATGGCGCCCGCCAATTGTTGGACAGCCGCGTCATCGCCAGGTTGGCTGGTCTCGATCGCCACGAGGAACGGTCCGTTGCTGCCGGGCCCGAAACCCTCGCTCAACTGTTCATGGGCGATACGGGCTGAGGCTTCCGGGGACTTGCCGCTGTCATCGGTGAAGCCGAGCCGCAGTGAGGCTATTGGAGCGGCGATCACCAGGATCACGGCCAGCGCGACGGCGCCGAACCAGCGGAAGTTCTGCTCCAACCAAGCGCCGTAGCGGGCGAACACGTTGCCATCGGGATTGTGTTCCTTGGGTTTGCGGGCCCACGGCAGCTTGATCGCGAATGCCTTGCGACCAAGCAGTGACAGCACAGCGGGCAACAGCAACGTCGCGCCGATCATCATCATGGCGACCGTGGCCGAAGCCGCGATAGCCAAGCCGTTGAAGAACTCGATTCGAAGGACAAACAACCCCAGCAACGCGATGACCACGGTGGCAGCAGCAAACAGCACTGCACGCCCGGCGGTACGCACCGACTCCAGGGCGGCTGTACGCGGTTCGCGACCGGCGTCCAGCGCTTGTTTGTAGCGGTTGATGACGAACAGCGAGTAGTCGATTCCGACCCCTAGTCCGATCATTGCCGCCAGGGTGGGGGCAAAGGTCGCAACATCGAGGAAGCTCGCGGTGACAAGTACGAGGGCCTGACCCACTGCAAGTGACAGGATCGCCGAGAACACCGGCAGGAACGCGCCCACCAGCGATCCGAAGGTGAACAACAGGATCACGAGGGCGACCGTGATGCCAATGCCCTCACTGCTCGGCGGCTCTTGACCGGCGAACTCAAGTGCTTGTCCATTGACGCCCACGGTGAGGCTGTCGGTTCCGTTGGCGGCCTCGACCGCGTCCAGGACCGCCGTTGCCGAGGCGGGCGACACGTCCTCGACAGCGCCCTCGAACGTCACCGTCGCAAAGCCGACGTGTTCATCCACACTGAAGCCTGCCGGCCCGGAACCGGCGAGTACCTTTGCGGCAGACGGCGAAACGGGTTGGCGCCCTTGTCCCGCCGGAGTCTCCTGGGCGGCGGCCCGCTTGCGTGCGGCTTCGCAGTCCGAACCCAGCGGTTCGCCGTAAGGGGTCACGACGCACGTGACGCCAGGAACCTCGGAAATGGTATTCAGGGTCTGCGTGATCGTCTCCGCCACGGCGGGCGACGTTGCCGAACCCGACGCCGGGCTCCAGACGACCTTAGCCGTCGCGCCGGTCAGCGACTCCTGCGCGCCTGGGATCTGTTCGAGCAATTCCTGGGCGGTTGCCGACTCGGTGTCGGGCAACGAGAACGAGTTGTTGTACGTGCCGCCGGCTGTGGCCGCCAGGGCGAAGATGGCCGCCGCCATGATGAGCCAGGCGAGAATTGCGCTCTTGGGCTTGTGAACGGCCCATCGAGAGATCGGTCCCACGGTCAACTCCAGAGGTGTGGTCGTTTTCGGCGGCGCTTGCTCATATGCATGTGTCACACAAGTACTGATGACAGTACGATCCATGTGTTGCACATGCAACTTATGTGTGTGACACATGCAATCGAAGATCGAAATCGCGGATCGCAGGAAGGGTTTCGGATGCCACACAAGAGACGGTTGGAGTCGTCGCGTTACGCCCCGGAACCCGAACTACTGCTCCGGATCAATCGTGCGGTCATGCGCATGCGTCGCGTCATCGTCAAGCCACCCGAGTTGTCCATGCCGATGCCGTCACTGGGCCGTTCTGTTGATTTCGCGAAGGTGCACGCCTGCATGGCGATCGCAGAGGGCGCCGTTGATGGCGCTCCCACAGGCCCCGACGGGCACCGGGTATCGACGGTCAAGGACGTCGCCGCATTCATGCAGTTGGATCATTCCACCGCCAGCCGACTGCTGAGCGAAGCCGAAGCCGATGGCCTCGTCGAGCGCGGGACCGACCCCGAGGACCGCCGCCGCACTACCGTGTCCCTGACCGACATCGGCCGCTTGGTATTGCAGGACAGCATCGCGATGCGGACGTGGGCCATGAGCCAGGCCTTTGACCAATGGTCCGAGAAGGATCTGAAGACCTTGGCCATCATGCTCGAACGGATGGCACAGACCCTCGTAGAACGTATGCCCGACCTCATGTGCGAGGCACGTGAGCGTTTCGGGCTCACCGGCGAACAGCACTGACGAGTCGAGTGGGTCGCGGTTCAGTTGACCGGCGTTGCGTCCTCGGGGTGCAGCGCGGCGTGGAACTCGCAGAAGGCGTCAAAGGCGCGCGGGGCATAGATGGACGCCGGGCCACCACCCATCAGCATCGTCACCCCGATCGCTTCGGCGGCCTCCTCGCGGGTCGCGCCCAGACGAGCCGCCGCCTTGGCGTGGGCCGAGATGCAGCCGTCGCATTGCGTATTGACCGAGATCGCCAAGGCGATGAGTTCCTTGGTCTTGGCATCCAGAACGCCATCGACCAGCGCTGCCCCGTGCAGGGCGGCAAAGCCCTTGTAGACGTCGGGGATCATGCGACGTAGTTCCCGACTCTGTGGGCGCAACTCGTCTTGTATTGCTTGGCCGTAGTTCATGATGTCGCTCTCCTCAGGTGACAGGTCCGTTCACTTCGACAAAGGCCCCAATAGCGCTGCATCGCAGCGCACGGTCCGATGCCAACTTATACCCCCAAGGGTATGGTGCAGGCGCCAGCGCGGTACCGCTGGGCATGCCGGATGGCCGCTTCATTGCATGTCATTGCCGACCTTCGTGGCGGATTTGCACAGCGTGGCGGCCTCAAACGGGCGGCAACGCTCGACGACCTGAGGCGATGTCAGCCACGCCCCCGCACAGGCTTCTGGTCAGGATCCGACACAGCGGCGATGCGCTTGAGCCAGGGGGCGAGCCGCATGACGAAGGTGTTTCGGTCCGACGCTGCACTGAGCGGGTCGATGTGGGCGAAGGTACTCGACCGGTCGATAGTCGTGACGGCCCTTCGCGGCAGTCCGGATTGGGCCGCCAGCGCTCGGGTGGAGTCGGCGACCCGGCCACCGCCCAGCGCCGCGTCGAAGGAGAACAGGGGGACGTCGATCCTCTTGCCGAACACCGAGCGGACGCCGAGCACCTTCTGCGCCGGGTTCGCGATGCCGTTGTTCACCGAGGATCCGTCCAGGCTCAGCCGGCGCGGGTGGTACCACGACGTCCCGTCGTAGCCGTCGTACTCGGCGAAGACCTGTGCCGCCCGCCGGGCGCTGCCCAGTTCGCCGTCCTGCCACCCGCGTGGCTCGCCGCTGGTGGCAAGGTTGCCGATGTGGCTGTGCACGAGGGCGAGGAACTGCGGCGACGTGTCGTTGTCCACGCTGTACCCGTATTGGCCCAGGTTCGTGGCGGGTACCGGCGCCTTCAGGGCATCAGGAACTAGCGGGAAGGGCTGCAGCGCCGAAGGCCGGTCCGGCTCGGTGACGGCCGTCGTCGACCCGAGCACGTTGAAGATGCCGGTTACCCATGGCAGGCCGAGTCCCAGCAGATCGGACCACGGGCTGCCCGCGTCCAGTTCCGCAAGGTCGGCCCTGGCCTCGGCCGCGGTCGGTAGTTCCCGCGAGGAGCCGCCGCCGTCGATGAACACCAGGCCCGACAGATCCCTCACGCCGGGTTTGCCGGCGAAGTTCCAGGTCGCGTACGCAGTGGTGATGCGGCCACCCAGGGAGTGGCCGCCCAGCACCACGGTGCGGCCACCGGCGGACGCCTTCGTGACGACCCGGCGGATGTCCTTGACGGCCACCTTCAGGCCCCAGTCCCGAGCGAACGTGGTCTCGTCGGTGGTCTTCGGCTGGAACCGCGGGGTCAGCCCCGGGTTCGTGAGCCAGCCCAGGTAGTAATCGACGAGCTGTTCGGACGTGGCCTGGCCGGCGCGGTACCGCTTGAGCACGGAGTGGTCCTCGAGCAGATTCTCGCGCCGTTCGATGGACCACACCTGCCAGTCGCCGTCGAGTCGCTGCAGGAGGGCCCGGGCCATCGGCCGGAAGTTCGCCGCGCCCGCGGAGGTGCCCGGGACGAGCACCAGCACATGACCAGCGGCGGCCGGGCCCTGCTTGAGCACTTGCACCTTGTTGTACTGCGCCGGGGTTCCCGGTGCTCGGTAGCCGTTGAGCGTCACCAGATCGTCCGCCGTCGCCGGTGTCAGCCCACCAGCGGTCATGATCGCAGCTACAGCGATGCCGATCGCTCCCACTGTTCGCTTGCGCATGCGCTACTCCTCGTCGTCCCGCCTTCCACCGTGCATCGAACTTTACGGCCTGTCACGATCCAGGGCACGTCGCACCGCTGTCGCTGGTGCACGGACGGGCGCCGGTGCGAGCCGTGCTCAACAAGCGGAGGCCCTCCCGCTGGGCTGGTTCGGTCAGGAACGCTGCAACTCGTGTGCCAGGTGGGCAGTGAGGGCGAGGGCTGCGTGTACGCCGTTGGCGTCGCCTTTCTCGAAGTCGTCGCCTGTTGTGGCCATGGTGTTGGTGATGTGGGCGATGCAGACGATGTCACGGTTGCATGCCTCTGCGAGGGCGTAGAGTGCGGCTGCCTCCATCTCGACGCAGGCGGCGCCCATTTCGGTGGCCGAGGAGATGGCGGCTGGTGTCTCGCGGTACGGTGCGTCAGTTGTCCATGACCGTGCGGTGATGATCGGCTCTTCGAGGTTGTCGAGCGTGGCTCCCAGGGATTGGCGAAGGTGGAGGCGCATCGGGCTCCAGGTACCCGGTGGCCGGTAGTGCAGACTGGTCCCCTCGTCGCGCAGAGCGGCTTCGATGAGGACGAAGTACGGGGTCTGGGCAAGCGGCTGGAGCTGGCCCGCCGAGGTGATCGAGATGACAAGTTCGGCGCCGCTGACGAATAGCTGTTCGGCGACGAGCACCGCGAAGGGGGCGCCGACGGCGCGTCCGACGACACCGATGGTTGTGCCGGAGACCTGGGTGACCCACATGTCGGTGTGGTAGCAAGCCCACCCCGGATGCCTGTGTGCGTTGGTGGACGTGGCAAGGTGAGCGGCGATGTCGCCGTCGGGGTCGAGCAGGCACACGCGGGGCACAGCGTCGTCGGACAGGTTCTTCTGACGACGCGCTTCGCGTAACAGGTTGGCCGGCTGGAATACCGATGCCTCGTCGTAGGCCTTCACCGGCAGATCTGCTGGCTGCACCGTCACGCCGACTCTCGTGCGGCGATGGGCCTTCCGGCGTCACGCCACTGCGGGTAGCCGCCCTCCAATCGCGCGGCCACGAAGCCGGACTCGCGTAGGCGGGACACAGCCGTGGATGCCATCACGCAGTAGGGCCCGCGGCAGTAGGCGACGATGCTGGCGTCGTCGGGTAGTTCGTTGATGCGCGTGGCGAGGTCGGCGACGGGGATGTTGACCGCCCCGTCGACGTGCCCGGCGGCGAACTCGCTGGCCGGCCTGACGTCCACCAAGAGCACGTGACCCGATCGTGTCATCTCGTCAAACTCCAGGAAGCTAATCGCTCGAGCGCCGTCGGCCTGCTCGAAGAAGGCATCGGTCAGTGCGGCGACTTCCGAGATGTGCTGCTCGGCCAGGGCGACGAGACTGCGGTACCCGGCCTCCACGGACCGGTCGGTGAGTCGATAGACCCGGGAGGTGCCCTCGACGCGACGGGTGACCAGCCCGGCACCGGCCAGAATCTGCAAGTGCCGGGATGTGTTGGCGACACTGGCCGAGATCTGGCCGGCCAGCGATTCGACGGTGCGCTCACCTTGGCCGAGAACGTCGACGATCTCCACCCGCTTGGCGTGCCCGAACGCAGCGCCGATGCGCGCGAAGTGCCCGAACACTTCGTCCTTGTACTCGCGTGGGTCCATGCTTTGCTCCTCAAGGTTTCGCTTGAATAGTACGGGGACCGACTGGTAGCGTCGCCATATTCAATTGATGTTTTGAATAGGGAGAATGACGATGACATCGGCCGTCGGGCACGTCTCAAGGAACACGGCGCTGCCGTCGTGGCGTCGCGTCCTCGCGGTCGTGGCACATCCGGACGACGAGTCGTTCGGACTGGGCGCGGTCCTGGCAGCGTTCGCCGCTGTCGGCAGCGAGGTGTCGGTCCTGTGCCTCACGCGCGGCGAGGCCTCTACCGTGCAGGGAGTCGAGGGTGACCTCGCGCAGGTGCGCGCACAGGAGTTGCAGCGGGCAGGGCAGGTTCTGGGTCTGACTCGCGTGGGCCTGCGGGAGTACCCCGACGGTGCACTCGCAGACGTCCCGCTGGACGACCTCCGCGCCGAGATCGCCGCGTTTGCGGGCAGTTCGCCCCCGGACGGGATCGTGGTTTTCGACCCCAGCGGGATCACCGGGCACGCTGACCATCAACGCGCCACCGAGGCCGCCCTCGAATACGCCCGCACGGGAAGCATCCCGGTGCTGGGCTGGACTCTGCCCGATGACGTGGCCGCCACCCTGAACACCGAGACCGGCGCCGGCTTCAGCGGCCACCCCCAAGCGGAGGTCGACCTCGTCATCGACGTGGACCGCTCGACCCAGGAACTGGCTGTCGCCTGCCACCCCAGCCAAGCAGTACCTGGCAGCGTGCTGTGGCGCCGACTCGATCTACTCGGCCCGCGCGAGCACCTGCGCTGGCTGCATCACCCCGACACCACCAACGACGCCGGCCACTCATCGAAGAACCCCTCACAAGAAGGAAGCACCCCATGAACGTCCTGATGATCATCAACGGTTCGGCCTACGGCCTGGACTCCACCTACAACGCCATCCGCCTGGCAGCGTCGATGTCCAAACGCGACGGGGTCGACGTGACCGTGTTCCTCATGGGTGACGGGGTGACTGCGGCCATGGCGGGGCAGAAGACCCCCGACGGCTACTACAAACTCGACCGGATGCTCAGCCCTGTCACGCGCAACGGCGGCCGGATCCTGTGCTGCGGCACCTGCATGGATGCCCGCGGCATCACCGAACAGATGCTCATCGAGGGCGCTACCCGCTCCACCATGGAGGCCCTGACCGACGCGACCCTGGCCGCGGACAAGGTGCTGGTCTTCTGATGCCCGGTCCTGCGCAGACCGTTCTGGTCCTCGGCATCGGCAAACCCCTCCCACGCGCCGGGTTCTTCGCCCACGCACAGGCCCACGCCGTCGCCGACACCGTCACGGCCGCCGTCACCGTATCCGGCGAGACCGGACGGTTGGACGGCCACGGCGGATGCTTCATCGGGACCGGCAACGGGCGCGCCGCCTACTGGTCCGGCGACTTCTCCACCGACCCCTCGCTATGACCGAGGCCATCTACCTGGACCACAACGCGACCACGCCGCTGCTGCCCAGCGTCATCGACGCGATGCTGCCGTACCTGCGTGAGGAGTACGGCAACCCGTCCAGCGACCACGCACTCGGACGCCGGGCACGGGCGGCGGTCGACACCGCACGTGGGCAACTCGCCGACCTGATCGGGTGCCACCCCGACGAGATCGTGTTCACCTCCGGCGGCACCGAAGCCAACAACCTCGCCATCCGGGGAACCACCCAGGCGCTCACCACGTCACGGCGAACAGTCCTCACCTCGTCCGTCGAGCACCCCGCCACCGTGGCACCCCTGCAGCACCTGGAGACCGAAGGCTGGATCATCAACCGCCTGCCCGTCACCCGCGAAGGCAGTATCGACCCATCGATCCTGCCCGCCGCGATGACCCCGGACGTCGCACTCGTCACGCTCATGCTCGCCCAAAACGAGACCGGCGCAATGCTGCCCATCGCCGAGGCAGGCGAAGCCGCCCACGCCGCAGGGGCACTCATGCACACCGACGCCGCCCAGGCCATCGGCAAGATCCCCGTGCACGTCGACGACCTCAACGTCGACTTGCTGTCCATCGCGGGCCACAAGGTCAACGCTCCCAAAGGCGTCGGTGCCCTCTACATCCGACGCGGCACCCCGATCCGGCCAGTCCTGCTCGGCGCCTCACAGGAACGGGGCATCCGCCCCGGCACCGAGAACGTCGCCAGCATCGTCGCCCTCGGCACCGCCGCCGATGCCGCCGCCACCGACATCGAGCAACGGGCCCACCACTACCGCGTCCTGCGGAACGAACTCTGGAAGGACCTGTCGGGGAGCATCCCCGGACTCACCCGGCACACGCCGGTTGATTCCCTGCCCAACACGCTGTCCGTCAGCTTCCCCGGCGTCCTCGGAGCCGACGTCCTGGCCCGTGCCCCCCACATCGCCGCGTCGACCGGTTCGGCGTGCCACTCCGGGACAGAGCGCCCCTCCGCCGTCCTCACCGCCATGGGCATCGCACACACCGACGCCATGGGCACCGTTCGCCTGTCCCTCGGCCATGGCAACACTGCACAAGACATCGTCCAGGTCGTACGGAACCTGACCCAGGCATTCCACGAAGCGCGACCCTGACAGACATTCACGACAGTTCGCTCCTTCACGTTCACGGCACCCAGGGGGGACAACGGTGCGAGAAGCGGAGCGCAAGAACCAGCCCCCAACTGCGCCCTCAAGCCCCCATCGCCACCGCCCGGCGACTCCTCGGCGCCACCGAAGACACGAACCCAATTGACGGCACGTGCTCAGCGCTTAGCGTGACTCTTCGCACCGATGTTCCTCACGCCCCGTGTACTCCGTGTACCCGGTCGAGCTACTCGGCGGTCAAGGTGGCGAGCCGTTCTTCAGTCGGGCAGTGGGAACGCTGATTGGCGGCGCCATCGTGGTTGCGGGTGCATCGGTGTTCCCGCGGCGCGCGGGTCCTCGACTTGCTGCGGCGCTTGCGCGCTTGGCCGACGATCTGCGCGATCTGCTGACGCGGTTGACGGCTGGCGCTGATCAGGCCGAGCTGCGAACCGACGTGATCGATTTTCGACTCCACCGTGCCGAGGCAGAGGCGACACTCGACGAGGCGTGGGCCGAACCAGGCAGGCACGGTCTGGACCCCCGAATCGGTCAGAAGGTACTGCAGGAACTGAACATTGTTGGGTTGTACGTCGCCGACCTGTTGGACGGCCTCTCGCAACCTCATCCGGTCCTCGTTGAGGCTACGATGGCAGGCCTCAGTGACGTTGCTGGCCAACTGCGAACGGTCTCGCCAACAGGAGAGCTCACCGCCCCGGCCAATTCCATCTCGCCCCCGCCCGGGCCACCGGACTTGCCTGGCCAACTGTCGGCAAGCCTGGCTCTTACCGCGCTGGCCAGTTGCCAGCAAGCCCTCGACCAAGCCCGTCGGCACGCGACGTCGGGAACCGTTGGTTGACTTCCAGCCTCCCGCGGTCCCGGAGCGGACCTTCGACGTGGTGGACCCCAGTCAGCCGAGCGGTGAGGCCTCGCCACCCAGCGGGGTCCGTGCCTCGAGCGGCACCCGCAGTCCGTTGAGCATTCGAACCACGGCGGCCCAGTGGGCGACGACCAACATCCACTGCACCGCTTCGCGAGTCGGGTACGCCGCCACGAATTCCGCAAACGTGTCATCGGCCAGTGGCCCGCCCGCGTTCATCTCGTCCGCCACCCGGCACAGCAGGTTGGCCTCGGACGACAACGACGTGACCGGCCCGGGCGCCAAGACGGCCGTCAGTTCCTGGTCGGTGACACCAACGGTCCGCGCCACAGCAGTGTGCTGGAACAACTCGTACTCGGAATGCGCTCGGGAACCGATCCGGCAGATCACGAGTTCACGTAGTTTCGGGTCCAGGCCCATTTCGTAGATGCCGTGAAGCCAGCGGTTCCACCCGTCGAAGCACTCCGGCTCCAAGGCGAGGTAGCGCTGGATGTTGAGCGCGGGGAACCTGCTGAGCTCGGTGACCATCGCCGGGCCGATCTCGTCGTCGGTGGGCACGGGGAATTCGGACACATCGGACATCAGGTCTCCTCTCGTCTCCTGCTGACGCCCCCATCGGCCAGGGGACACGGCCATCATGTCCGATCGCCACCCGGCTGACCTCCCATACCGCGACATCAGCAACAGCCCGACGACGCTGCGCTCAACTGGGGGTCTGCCGCCACTACTCGTCTGGACATCGCGGGCACAAACCCAGGACGCCATGAGCCGGGAACGATCCGATGAACCGCACGCATTGTTACGGGCCGTATATCGAATCGAGTACCGATCCGGCAGCTCGGTCCTATGTGGGCGCCACCGCATCGACCAGCCGAGGAACTGCGTCAGCAGTGAATGCGGTCCACTGGGCCACGATGTCCTTGGCGGGCAGATACAGATGCTTTTGGGACAGCGGTGATGCGGTCAGGGACTGAAAGACGGCACGAAGTTCGTCGGCCTCGCGTTCCCGGCCAGCCTTGCGCAGCCGATTGATCGGGATCTCCAGGGCCGCATACATCGGATAGAACTGGAAGAGGAACACCCCTTCAGCAGTGAGGTACTGACGGCCGCGACGGGTCCGGCGTACCTGTATCTCGTTGCTGTCAGCCCATTGGGTCAGCATCGTGTCTGCGTCGCGTACTGCTTGGTCGGCAGCCGCGAGGTCGTCATCGAAGGTACCTGTTGATGGTTTTGCGCGTTGGGCGGCGGTGGTCCGGCCCACGATGCGGGGCACCAGCGTGGTGCGCCCCTCACCGATGTATTGGCGAACCTCAACGCCGATGACCTCAGTGCGGTCCATCTGCTCATTGAGGAACTCGATGATGCGCCGCAGGGTGTCCGGGATTACATCCGCGACGAACACCAGCCGCAGTCGCCCGGAGCGCAGGTTGTCTTCTACCTGACTCCAGAACTGGTCACCGTCAGCGCCGTCGAGGAACTCCGCGAGGATGCGTTGTGCCTCCTCTTGGCTGCCGGCGGTGGCCTCGAAGTAGTCCCGGATCGACCCTGGCGGCCAGTAGCGCACGCCATTGGCGGCGTAGTCCAACATCTGCCCGACCACTTCACGGCGGATTCTGGTGTCGCTGGAACGTTTGACCTCGACCAGCGTGGGAACGCCACTTCCATCCACGAACAGGTGATCCAGACTCCATCGATCCGCACCACCGTCAGCGTCCGGCACTCCTTGTTCCCGACCGACCAGCAGCAGACGAGTCCCGGCTTGACCAGCGATGAGCTCGGGGTGATCAGCAAGCAGAATCTGCAGCAGATCCTCACTGGAGAACTGGGCTGGCTGCATCTGCACCAGGTGCCCATCGTCGTGCATCGAGTAGATCGACTCCACAACGCCAGTCTCCCATTCGACGACTCCCGCCTTCTCGGTGTGGAGGTCCGAATCGGTGCCGAACACGACAACTGCCTCACGCGTCGGCGCTGGGCCATCACGGAAGTCGCGGGCGACTTGGCGTCAAACGCGCCAAGCTCCCGGGAAGCGCGGACACCATCACCACGGTGCTCGGCCGGCTGTTGCCGGTGGCGGAAGTCATGGCGCGCGGGTCGACGAGACTCCACCCCAGCGGGGGATTATCGTGGAGGCAGGGGGTTGCGATGGACTTGAAACCCAGCATGTGGCGTGCCATGGAACTGTCCAAGGAGAACGCCCATGACGCTGAGAAGTTGGATAGCAAGTTCAAGTCCCTTAAGAAGAAGGCCAAGGACTTAGACCGCTAGGCGATTTCCCTTATTCTGTAAGGGTTTTCAGTGTTGGTGGGCGCAGAGAGACTTGAACTCCCGACATCCTGCTTGTAAGGCCCAACACGCCCGTAGCGGCTGGTGGCGTTGAGTGCGGAAATCCCAGTGTTTTCAAGGGTTTCCGGGCCGTTCCGTCGCAACCCGTTTCATCCTGTGTCGCCAAATACCCGCCGAATGGGTAACACTATGGGTAACAGCAAGGGGGAATCATGGCCGAAACGAAGCGCCGAAGCAGAGGCGCCGGCTCCTACTTCAAGACCTCTCAGGGGTGGGTGGCTCAGGTCCGAGTCGTGGACCCGTTCACCGGGAAGTCACGCCAGATCCGCCGCCGCGCCCAGTCCCGTGACCATGCCCGTGACGTAGTACTGCCCGCTCTGCTGTCCGACCCCGCCAACACCCCCGTCACCGCGTCCGGTGACACCACCGTCGCCGCGTACCTCACCCACTGGTCTGCCGGGCCGCTGACCCGCACCACGCTGGCGCCCAGCACCAAGCAGATGCACACCGACCTGCTGCGCTGGTACGCGATCCCCACCGTCGGCAACCTGAAGATGTCCGCGCTCGACGCGATCACCTGCGACGAGTGGCTGGGCCGGATCGTCGCACACAAGAAGCGCGACGGCGAGCACACCCTGTCCCCCAGCACGATCCGCAACACCTACAACGCGATCGTCAAAGCCCTCGACCACGCCGTCAAGACCGAGATCCTCGACTCCAACCCGATGCGGCTGGTCGATCGACCGAAGTCACCGCGACCGCGGGTGCCGGTCACCAAAGCCGACGACGCCGACCGGCTCCTGGAAGCGGTCCACGGGCGCCGCATCGAGCAACTGGTGACCTTCGTGATGTTCACCGGCTGCCGCGTCGGAGAGGCGTACGCGCTGCGCTGGGACGACGTCGACCTCAAGGCCGGGACCGCGACGTTCCACCAGGGATCCCACGATCGGGCCACCACGAAGTCGGGTCGGGCGCGTACCGTGCCGCTGCTGCCCGAGGTGGTCGAAGCGTTGACCGAGGTCCGTAAGCGGCAACGCCGGGAACGGTTGGCGATGGGCGCCGGATGGCAGGACCAGGTGGGGCTGGTGTTCACCACGGGCACCGGGTCGCCGATGAACCCGCACAACGCCCGCCGCGACCTCGCCGCCGCGTTGAAAGCCGCCGGGGTCACCACCGAACGCCCGTGGCACTCCCTACGGCACGGCCTGGCGCATCGTCTGCTGCAACGCGGTGTCCCGCTGCAACTCGTGTCCGCGATCATCGGGCACTCGTCCATCCAGTTGACCGCCGACTTGTACGGCCACGTCGAAGCCGCGGCGATCCCCGTGGACATGCTCACTGAGGCGCTGGGCAGATGAATGACGACGGCCCCATCGTCACCGGCAAGCCGATGGTGGAGTGCGACGCACTCACCGCCGGGGAACCCCGACAGGTGGCCGCGCTGCGCTGCACCGGATGCCGCGAAACATTCGCCCATCTCGTGGCGACCACACAGGGACCGGTGCTGCTCTACAGGCCCATCCTGTGGGAGCACCCGGAGTCCGCGTGGTGGCGTGAGACCGGCCCCGACGCGAAGCCCGGACGCAGCTGGCGCCTGCTCGTGGACTACCGCGCTGGCGCGTGCCAGTGGCGTGCCCCGCAACGGTATGCGCTGCCGCTTGACGGCTTCAAACCGTGGCCTCGCGAGAAGGTCGCCCTGGCCTGCAAGTGCCGCCGCCGCCCACACCTCGCCGACCCGTATGTGTTGCGGACCATGACGGTATCGGGTGGCGCGGGAGTAATGCCGGGCATGCCGATCCAGCGGAGGGTGATCCCCGTGGGCGCCGGCGAGTGCATCGACGGTCTGCAACGGCAACTGTTTAACAAGGCGCAGCGCCGCCGCCACGCCCCTGAACTTCAGTAGCCGCCCGTCGCGGGGCGTTGCACCGCGCATCATCGGGGCCTATTGTGTTGGCAAGCGCCAGCGCACCTGAGCCCTGAAAGACCGGGACTTGCGCACTGACCGGAAGTTGAGGCACCGGCCGCACCCGAGGAGGGGTGGGCCGCCATGCCCAAGTGCGCTACAACATCACCGTCACCGAAGATTCCGCTGGACCAACTCGATCCCGCGACGACACCCGTGCTCGACATCCCCGAAGGCGGGGCGTACCTCGGCCTCGACCGGAACCGCGCCTACCGGGCCGCGAAGGCCGGACACCTTCCCACCGTGCAAGTCAGTGAACGCCGTTGGGTGGTGCCCACGGCCGCGCTGCTGCGGATGCTCACAGGCGGTGCCGCTTGAGTACCGCACATGGGGAGGCCCACCAGCCGGTCGGGGGAGATCAGGTGGTGGGCTCTGAACACACAGTAGCCGCCGCCTATGGAACTAGTACCGCAAGAGCCAAGCGCACCCGATCGACCGCCGCCCAGATGGTCGCCATGGACTACTTCCTGCGAAGCATCGCCGAAGCCGACTCCGAACAAGGTCGGCACCCGGTCACCGTGCGACAGGTCTACTACCGCGCCGCAGCCCGCGGCCTGGTCACCAAGGACACGAAGGGCCGCGGCTACAAGAAGGTGGTCCGCCACCTCGGCGCCATGCGCGAATCCGGGGAACTGCCGTGGTCGTGGATCGCGGACAACGCCCGCGCCCGCCGCCAACTGACCCAACACGCTGGCCTACTCGACGCCCTGCACACGATGCAGCAGACCTACCGCCGCGACTACTGGGCGGCGCAGCCGTTGCGCGTCGAAGTGTGGGTCGAGTCCGACGCGATCGCGTCGGCGCTGGGGCAGACGATCCTGCCCTACGGCGTCCCGATCTTCACCTGCCGCGGCCAGGCGTCCAAGACGTACATCCGCGCCGCCGTCGACGACTCCCTCGCCATCGCCAAGCCCATCCACATCCTCTACGCCGGCGACTGGGACCCAACCGGACTTGCGATCGACCGGTCCCTCGATGAGCGTTACGGCCGGTACTCCGACAACGCCGACGTCACCATTACCCGCGTCGCCGTCACCCCCGGCCAGATCAGGGACTACGACCTCGACGGCACCGCCGCCAAGACCGGCGACCCCAACTACAAGCGGTTCCTCACCATCTGCGACCAGCACGGGTTACTGCCGGTCGCAATCGAAGCCGAAGCCCTACCCCCTGCGGTGCTCAGGCAGGCCGTGGCCGAGGGCATTGAGTCGCTGATCGACCCGGAAGCGTGGCGGGCGGTCATCGGCTACGAACACGCCGAGGTGGAGCAGTTGAAGGCCCTCGTTGGCGCCGTTGACCGTGGGGAGCACCTGTCATGACCCCCGCAACCGGGCCCCTCGCCGCCCAACTCGCCCCACTGATCGGGCTACAGATCCGCGGCGGCTGCGACGACTGCGACGCCTACCAAGGTGTCGACGAACAACACGGCCACTGGGTCATCACCGTCCACCACGACGACGACTGCCCGACCTGGGCGCGGATCCGGCGGGGCCGTCGATGACTAGCCACGGCACCCTCACCGACCTACACGCCCGCGTCGGCATCGAACCCGGCGACCTCCTGTCGATCGGGCACCAGTCACCCGGCGAGAAGTTCACCGGCGGGAAGAACACCGCCCAGGCGGTCGGTGCCCGCAACTACCGGATGGACACCGACTATTGGGCCAGCCTCAACGTCCTACACCCGGCCACCGGCAATCCGCGAGGTGGCGCCGCGGACGTGGCCCGTGTCACCGCGCTTGTGGCGGACCTCGACCACAAGCCGACCGGGGTGAAAGACGCCGCCACCGCCGGGGCAATCATCGACACACTGTCCGGCCTACTAGGCACCCGACCGGTCGCCGTCATTGGCTCCGGTCACGGACAGCAACCCGTCTGGGCCGTCGACCCCGGCGACCAAGACAAGGTGATCGAGCTGCAGGCCGCGACCCGCCGCTTCGGGTATCTGGTGGGCACCGCCGCCGCCATGCTCGACGCGTCTGTTGACTCCACCTTCGACGGCGCCCGCGTCTGGCGGGTCCCCGGCACGATGAACGTCAAGAACCCGGACCGCCCCGCACCCGTCATCTTGACGTTGGACACGGGGCACCCGCTGACGTTGGCCGCGATCACCGAGGCGCTCGACGCGCACGCCGTCCCCGAACCAGACGACACGGTGGGCGAGATCCTGGCGGCACCGGACACCTGGCAGTGGGCCGACCAGCCCTGCCCCTACGCGCAGAAAATGGTCGGCGCCTGGCCCACCGACACCCCCGGTAAGACCGGGCGGCACCCGTGGCTGCTGGGCCAAGCCGTCCGGCTGCACGCCGCACACCGGAACGGGTGCCTCACCGAACCGTTGAAGCACGACGGCCTGGCCGCGTTGCAGGCGCGGTTCACCACCATGTGCCAGGAAGGCATCGGCGGTCAGGCTCGCACGGTCGACGACATCGAGTACACGGCCGCGGTGAACTTCGCCCTCGACAAGACCGCCCGCCTGACCGACGCCCAGGTTCACAAGACGTTGGGCGGGGCGCACGCACACCACGTCCGCGACTACCTCGGTGACCTCGACGGCGACGACCAGGACCAGGACGACGGCGAAGGCGATGGGGAGCGCCGCCGGGGGCGTCGGGTCACGTTGACCCCTGCCGCCAGCATCGCCCCCGCACGCGCCACCTGGCTCTGGCACCAGCGCATGGCCGTCGGCACCCTCGCGCTGATCGCAGGACGTGAAGGTGTCGGGAAGTCGACCCTGGCCTACTGGCTGGCGGCTCAGGTCACCCGCGGCCTCCTGCCCGGTGAGTACCGCGGCCAGCCGCGTGCCGTCATCGTCTGCGCCACCGAGGACTCCTGGGCGCACACCATCGTCCCGCGCCTGATGGCCGCCGACGCCGACCTCGACCGCGTGTACCGGGTCGCCGTGTCGACGTCGATCGGGGACACCGAACTGTCGCTGCCGATCGACATCACCGCCGTCGGTGACGCCGCCCGCGAAGTCGACGCCGCCGTCCTACTGCTCGACCCCCTCATGTCACGGCTGTCCGCCACCCTCGACACGCATCGTGACGCCGAAGTCAGGCAAGCACTCGAACCGCTCACCAAGATGCTCGACGACACCGGCATGGTCGGCGTCGGCCTGATGCACTTCAACAAGTCCGGCTCCGACGACCCCCTCAACGCGCTCATGGCCTCACGGGCGTTCGCCGCCGTCGCCAGGTCCGTGTCCACCGTCGTGCGCGACCCCGACGACGACACCGGCAAACGCCGCCTATTCGGGACACCGAAGAACAACCTCGGACCCGACGACCTGCCCCTGCTGTCGTTCCACCTGACCAGCCACGCCGTACCGACCCCGGACGGCGACACCCACACCTCCCGAATCGAATGGGGCGACGAAGTGGACGACAGCATCACCGAAGTACTGCGGCGCACGAACGCGCCAGGCACCGACCGCACCGCCACCCAAGAGGCCGCGGACTGGTTGGAGGACTACCTGCACCAGCACGGCGGGCAAGCCGACTCCGCCACGATCAGGAAAGCGGGGTACGGCGCCGGTCACGGCGACTCCGCGTTGAAACGCGCACGGCACAGGTTGAAGGTCGAAGCCCGGTCCTACGGGTTCCCGCGGCGCACCATCTGGGCGCTACCCGGCACCGCACTACAGGAGGACACATGCACGCCGTCCCCGAACTCGACCCCGCAGGGATCGTCCCCAAGCGGTGCGGGCGAAGCAAACGCCGCACCCTCGAACGGCTCTGGGCCGACGCCCTCGCAGTCGGGTCAGTCCAGTCAGGTCAGCCCTGGGGGGAGTGAACTAACTGAACTAACTGGACTAACTGCAGCCAGTCAGGCCAGTCGGGTCAGTGAGGTCAGTCAGGTCAGACCCCCCGCGAGTGACCCCACTGGCAACGGTGAACACCCCAGCGTCGGCGAACTTACCCTCACCGACCGGCTCATCACCAAGACCTGCGACACCTGCGGCGGGCCCTCGATCACCTCCCCGTGCTCCACCTGCCGCAACGCCGCCCCCGCCAACGGCACCCGACGACAGGAGGCGCCCGCATGACCATCACCGACCCGAAGTTGAGCCCGGTCACCGACGACATCGCAGGTGTCCCAAATGGGACACCTGACCCCATCTCGATCACCGGGCAGGTGCCCACCTGCACCTGGTGCTCGACGCCGATGACCGCCGACCTACTAGGCGACGGGATGCACCCCGGATGCGGCGACACACTCCACCAGTCGGCCGCCGTCCCCCCGGAGCATCTCGGGCCGTGCGCGCTGTGCGGAACACCGACCGAAAGATACGGCGATGGCGCCGCGTCGACGTTATGCCCGGACTGTCAGGACGTGACCCGATGAATCGCCGCGACCGTCCCATCATCCGCTGCGCGATCCCCGAGTGTGTGTCTGTTGGCGCGTGGCAGACCAGCAGGAACATGTGCCCGACGCACTACTCCCAAGCCGTGGAGCACGCCCGCGCCGCCATCGCCCGCCACTTGAACCCCGAACCCGAACCGCCCGCATCTTCGGGGTTTCTGTCGGACCCCAACCGTAAGGTTGAGGCGCCGTCCCAAAGCTGGCTCCTCTCCGGAGTCGGAAACAACAGAGAAGATCGAGCCCGAGGACGGCAATCATGAAACATCCCGCCCCCATCCCGACCACCGTGGCGCTACCACCCGGTCCACCCGGAAACGCCGCAAGCCCGGGCATCAGCACCTATAAGACGATCGCCAGCGTGGACCCCGGCATCCTGCCCGACGAAGCCGCCGACATCGCCCGCCGTGCCGCCCGGTTCGCCGCACTGCGACCCGGCCCCCTGCACGCCAGGGACGAAGCGATCGCCCAGTGGCGCGAGCAACTCCACCAGGCCGTCGCCACCGACGACGCCCCACTGCCCAGCATCGACGGCATGATCCACGCACTCGCCGCCGAAGCCGCGAACAAAGAACTCGCCGGACTGTTCCGCTCCGAGTGGGACGCCACCATCGCCCCGTTGGGGAAGGTGATCGCCAGCCACGGCGACGACATCACCCGCCAGCTGCAACCGATCCACGACGACGCGTGGGCGAGGTTCCAAGAACACGCGCTCGCCGTCGTCGGTCACCGCAGCATGGAGTCCGTACTCGCAGCCGGTGACGACACCGCCGAGCATTACCGGCAAGCCGGACACGCGCTGTCCCGATTCTCGGCCACCCGCGCCGCCCGCATGAAACTGCAGGAACTCCGCGGCTACGCCGCCGACGTCGGCGGTCAGCACGACATGACCGTGTTCGCCAACCCCACAGCCATCCGCGGTGTCCGACTCGACAAACGCGACACGTTGAGTCGGTGGCGGTCGATCCTCGATCACTGGCCGTCCGGCGAACCCAGACTCGCCACCAAAGCGGAAGCCGAAGCCGACTGGGCCACCCAACAGAAAGCCGGTGCAGCATGAACGACAACGCCGCCATCGATCAGTGGATCCGCGACCGGGCCAACCCACCGCAACCCGAACCGGACCCGCAACCCGAACCGCCACGCAAGCCGGTCGACGTGCGCGGCCTGACCAGCGGTGCCGCGTCACCCGACGACCAGCCACCCAACCCCGACCAGTGGATCCGCCGCCACGCACACCGCGGGTAACGGCGCCATGAACTCGGAGCGGCGGCGCCACACGGGACGGCAACCCCGGCGCCCCGCTCCGACCACACCCCCGGCCGGACGTTTCATGGATGTGGCTTCCGGTCGGGGACAACCCCGGCGACGGTGGGCCACCGGGAACGGCGGGTGTCACGTAACGTGCGCGGCACCCGCCACCCCGGTACCCCCGGCACCCCCCGGTGCCCCCACCCCACCCGTCGCCCGATCGACCACGGTGCCGCCGACCATCACCAGCACCACGACCACGATCGGTCACCGCCACTACAGAGGGTGGGGGCTCACCCCCGCAGGCCCTGCGAACTGCCACCCGGCCGAGGTAGCACCGCGCCCCGCGTGATCTACCAAGGCCCGAACCCGACAGTCAGGAGTACTCAATGCCAGCGATCGAACGACCACCGCAGCCGTGCCCCCGCGGCTTGGACGCCGCCGGGAAACGACTGTGGAAACGGATCACCGAGAGGTGGGTCCTCGACGGCCGCGAGGCCGAACTGCTCGAGGCCGCGTGCCGTCAGTCTGACGACAATCGCCGTCTGGAGCGTCAACTGGAATCGGCGGACGTGTTGGTCACGGGCTCCGCGGGGCAGACCAGGGTGAACCCGTTGATGGCGGAGCTGCGCTCGGGCCGCGTTGTGGTGGAGAAGTTGCTCAACGCGTTGTCGTTGCCGCCGGCCGAAGATGAGGCCCCGAGGACGAACAAACGGCAACAGCTGCGCGTCCAGAAACGGCACTGGAGCGCGTGACGATGGCTTCGGTACGAACAGACCCGCCGCTACCTGATCCCGACGCTGCGGCCCGCCTGGCCGCGTTCAAGGCCGATCTGGCGTGGATGCAACACCGCCAGGCCGAAGCGGTGCCGGTCAGCGAATCGGAGTACGACCGGATCGAAGCGCTCCAGCGTGAGTCCGTCGAACTGGGCGGTGCGCACGCGATCGCATGGTGGAAGACCGTGCTCGGATGCTTCGGCGATGTCTGCGAAGTGTTCGAGGAGTCCCGCCGGTCGATCGGCCGGGACCGTGCCGCTGAGGCGCGCGGCTACGTTCGCCGCTACTAGGCCCCCGTTCCGGGGAGAGGAAAGGCACCCCCGGCCCACCCGTCGAACGGTCCTTCCGGCGGGTCGGGCCGGGGGTCGCCGACCGGGGGATGCGTACAGAATCGGAGCGGCTTGCTCCACGGTCCCGCGGATCCGGGCCGGGGAGGCTCAAGGCCCCCGCCGTCGCAGATCCCCCGAGAATGGGTAACAGAATGGGTAACAGTGGCCCGGATCGGGCCGGTTTTCGGGTGCCGGCTCAGGTGCCGTGGTACGCGGTTTTCCCGTGTCCTGTAAGGGTTTTCGGTGTCAGTGGGCGCAGAGAGACTTGAACTCCCGACATCCTGCTTGTAAGGCAGGCGCTCTGACCAACTGAGCTATGCGCCCGGACGAGTCGAGATTACGGCATCCGCAGTTCACATCCGCCACGCGGAGGATCGGATGTTCAGCTCCGTGGCACCAGTCGAGTGCCGTTCCAATCAGGTGCAGCGCTGATGTTGGCCGTCACCCTCAGTCCGGCCGTGGGAGCAGCCTCCGAGATCTCTTCAGGCTCGACGTGGCCGTCGCGGCCGGGCTTGGGAGTCACCAGCCAGATGGCCCCCTTCTCCGCGAGCATCGCGATCGCGTCCAGCAGGCCATCGACCAGATCGCCGTCATCATCGCGCCACCAGAGCACCACAACGTCCACAACATCGTCGTAGTCGTCGTCGACGGGTGGGGCGCCGGCAGCGTCGGTGACACTATCGATCAGCCGTTGATCGCAGTCGTCGTCCCACCCCACCATCTGGATGACGGTGCCCTGCTCGATACCCAAGGCCCGATCGGAACGCGTCGTGGTCACTGGTCCCCCGCCCAACGATGGGCTGCGAAGGCGCTGTGCAGCATGGTGGTAGTTCACTACCACCGGGTGCGACTTCGCAACCAGTTTCGTCCGGTCCACCCCCCGAAAGGGGTCTTCGCGGACCGTTGATCGACTGGGGAACCGTTATCCGCTCCTCACCACGCCGTCGAACGCCAGGCGCAATAGGGTGGGTCATCACCGATCGAAGGGGCTCAGGTGAACTCCTCATCCGACCTTCCGGCACTGATGGCGGCCGGCTTGCCGAGCCAGTACGTGGACATGGATCCCGAGGAAACGCGCGAATGGCTGGAGTCGTTCGACGGCCTGATCGACACCGTCGGCCCCGACCGAGCCCGGTTCCTCATGCTGTCGCTGCTCCGGCGGGCCTCCGAGCGGAACATCGGGATCCCCACGCTGCGCAGCACCGACTACATCAACACGATTCCGCCGGAGCGGGAGCCGCAGTTCCCCGGCGACCAGGCGATCGAGAAGCGAATCCGCGCCTACATCCGGTGGAACGCCGCCATCATGGTGCACCGCGCGCAGCGACCTGGCATCGGTGTTGGTGGCCACATCTCGTCCTACGCGTCTTCGGCTTCGCTGTATGAGGTCGGTTTTAATCACTTCTTCCGCGGCCAGGACCACCCCGGCGGAGGCGACCAGATCTTCTTCCAAGGGCACGCCTCTCCCGGCTTCTACGCCCGGGCATTCCTCGAAGGACGCCTGACCGCGCACCAGTTGGACGGTTTCCGCCAAGAGTTGTCCCATCCCGGCGGAGGGCTGCCCTCCTACCCGCACCCCCGACTCATGCCCGACTTCTGGCAGTTCCCGACCGTGTCGATGGGACTCGGACCTCTCGATGCCATCTATCAGGCACGCTTCAACCGGTACCTGCGGGACCGTGGCATCAAAGACACGTCAGATCAGCATGTGTGGGCCTTTCTCGGAGACGGGGAGACGGACGAGCCGGAGACCTTGGGGGCGATCGGTCTGGCTGCGCGCGAGGGACTCGACAACCTCACGTTCGTGGTCAACTGCAACCTGCAGCGCCTCGACGGACCCGTGCGGGGCAACGGCAAGATCATCCAGGAGCTCGAGTCGTTCTTCCGTGGCGCTGGCTGGCATGTCCTCAAGGTCGTCTGGGGTCGGGCCTGGGACCAACTCCTGGCTCGCGACAACGAAGGCGCCCTCGTCAAGCTGATGAATGTCACCCCCGACGGCGATTTCCAGACCTACAAGGCCGAGGATGGGGCCTACATCCGCGAGCACTTCTTCGGCCGGGACCCGCGCACCGCTGCCCTGGTCAGCGACTGGACGGATGATCAGATCTGGTCGCTGCAGCGCGGTGGTCACGACTACCAGAAGCTGTATGCCGCCTACTCGGCTGCGATCTCCCACAGCGGGCGACCGACAGTGATCCTGGCCAAGACCATCAAAGGGTGGAGCCTCGGATCACACTTCGAGGGCCGCAACTCCACCCACCAGATGAAGAAGCTCACCATGGAGGACCTGCGGGTGTTCCGCGACCGGCTGTCCATCGACATCCCGGACTCACAGCTCGACGCCTACGAACCCCCCTACTACACCCCGGGACCCGACCACGAGCACATCCGGTACATGCAGGAACGGCGGGCAGCTCTCGGAGGACCCGTACCGGTGCGACGCCACAGTCGCGGGTCGCTCCCCCAGCCTCCCGAGTCGACCTTCGATGTCGTGAAACGGGGATCGGGCAAGCAGCAGGTCGCCACCACGATGGCCTTCGTCCGCCTGCTGAAGGACTTGATGCGGACCAGCGAGATGGGCCGACGATTCGTGCCCATCATTCCGGACGAGGCCCGCACCTTCGGCATGGACAGCCTGTTCCCGACGGCGAAGATCTACTCGCCGCACGGGCAGACCTACACGGCGGTGGATCGGGAGTTGATGCTGTCCTACAAGGAAGCCACCGACGGCCAGATCCTGCACGAGGGCATCAACGAGGCAGGGTCGGTCGGGTCCTTCCTGGCGGCGGGGACTTCGTATTCGACACACGGCGAACCGATGATCCCGGTCTACATCTTCTATTCGATGTTCGGGTTCCAGCGAACCGGGGACTCGTTCTGGGTGGGCCTGGATCAAATGGCACGAGGGTTCATCCTCGGCGCCACTGCGGGCCGGACCACCCTCAACGGCGAGGGTCTGCAACATCAGGACGGACACTCGCTGCTGTTGGCTTCGACGAATCCCGCCGTCGTTGCTTACGACCCGGCATACGCCTACGAACTGGGCCACATCGTGCGGGACGGACTTCGCCGCATGTTCGGTGAAACACCGGAGAACGTCTTCTACTACCTGACCGTCTACAACGAACCCATCGCACAACCCGCGGAACCCGACGGTGTGGATGTCGATGGCATTCTGCGCGGCATGCACCACATCTCCGGGGCACCGAACCTTCCCGGACCTCGCGCGCAGGTGCTCGCCAGCGGTGTCGGGGTGCCGTGGGCCCTGGATGCGCAGCGCCTGCTCGCCACCGAATGGGGCGTGGCCGCCGACGTGTGGTCGGTGACCTCGTGGAATGAGTTGCGGCGCGACGGATTGGACTGCGACCGGCACAACCTGCTCCACCCCGACCAACCCCGACGCACTCCCTACGTGACCCAGCGCCTCACGGGTCAAGCGGGCCCGGTAGTGGCCGTGTCGGATTTCATGAGAGCAGTGCAGGATCAGATCCTGCCGTGGGTGCCTAGCGACTTCGTGTCCCTGGGCACCGACGGCTGGGGACAGTCCGACACCCGTGGCGCATTGCGACGGCACTTCCTGGTCGATGCGCAGTCGATCACTGTTCAGACACTGGCGGAACTCGCCCGTCGCGGCGAGATCGATCCGGCTGTCGTCCCGCAGGCCATCCAGCGGTATCGGCTGGAGGATCCGAGCGCGGCCGACGCCGGCAACACAGAGGGCAGCGGCTGATCCGCCGAGTCGGGACTCTCGACGTCATCGCGGCGCGAAGGTTGGGGTCCCGACACCGCGCGGCCGACAGTGGACAATGGCGGCGTGGCCAAGGACACCGATCGATTCCTGCAGTACCTGAGTTCCGAGCGCGCCGCGCGCAACATGTACCGCTCGCTGGCCGAGTTGACCAGTGGCGACCGCCGCAGCGCACTGCTCGAATTGGCGGACATCGAGCAGAAGCATGCGGACCACTGGCTCGCCCTCCTGACCGAACGCGGTGTCGAGGTTCCCCCGGACGACACGACTCTCGAACCGTCCGACGCCGCTTTGCTGCAGCGGGCCCGAACGCTGTCCCTCGATGCCGTGCTCCCTGATCTCGAACAGGCCGAACGTGACGCGCAAGGTGTGTACGACGACGAGCCCGAGGCCCTGGCGGGCATGGCCGATGACGAGCGGGTCCACGAACGGGTGCTGCGGCAGTTGCGGTCCGACCGGCAGAAGACCCGGTCACCGAACGAGGTGCGTGAGAGCTTGAACCGCGCCGAGTCATGGCACCGCACCGACAAGTCCGGGTCTCTGCGTGCCGCCGTCTTCGGCGTCAGCGACGGCCTGGTGTCCAACACTGCCCTCGTCATGGGCTTCGCGGGCTCAGGGCTTGAGCGCGGAACGGTGTTGCTGGCCGGTGTCGCGGGCCTGCTGGCGGGCGCGTTCTCCATGGCGGCGGGCGAGTACGTGTCGGTGGCCAGCCAACGCGACGTCTTTCGTCGCGAGTTGGCGCTGGAAGCCTCTGAGTTGCGCGAGAAGCCGTTGGAGGAGCAGCGTGAGCTCGAGCTGATCTACCGAGCCAAGGGGCTTGATCCGCAGACCGCCCGCGTGACCGCCGAGCGCATCATGGCCGACCCCGACGTCGCACTGGACACATTGGCCCGCGAGGAGTTGGGGCTGGATCCTGACGAACTCGGCTCGCCGGTCAAAGTGGCAGCCTCGAGTTTCGGTGCCTTCGCGGTCGGCGCCATCGTGCCTGTGATTCCCTATCTGATCACCGGCGGCACCGCGGCACTGATCATCGCGATCGTTCTCGGCAGTATCGCCCTGCTCGTCGTCGGCGGCACCGTCGGTCAGTTGTCGGGGCTGGGAGTGATCCGCTCCGCGCTGCGCCAGTTCGCTGTCGGCGCCGGGGCCGCGGCGGTGACATACATCCTGGGCAAACTCGTGGGAACCGGGCTGGGTTAAGGGCGGCGGCAGGCTGGGCTGACTCCCGCGCCGGGCATCACCCGACGCGGTGCAACCAGCGGACCGTGGCGCCCTCGCCGGCATAGCGGAAGGGCTCGAGTTCCTCGTCCCATTCGGCGCCGAGCAGATGACGCAGACGACCGACCAATTCCTCGGGTCCAGCGGTGTCGGCCATGGCGCTTCGGATCCGGTCCTCGCTGAGCATGATGTCGCCGTGGATGCCGATCGTGCCGCGGAACATGCCCAGGCCGGGAGTCACGGCGAAACGCTCGCCCTCGCGGCCGGTCGTCGGTTCTTCCGTCACCTCGAAGCGCAGGGGGGCGAAGCCCACCAAAGCGCTGGCCAGCGCGGCACCCGTACCTGCTGCCGCCTGCCAGGACAGTTCACCGCGGACCGAGCCGGGTGAGACCGGCTGCCCGGTCCATTCGATGGAAACTTCGACACCCAGGACCTGGGAGATCGCCCACTCGACATGGGGGCTCAGCGCCCGAGGGCAGGCATGGATGAAGACCACGCCCCGTGTCGGCATGGTGTCTGACGGGTGCCGGGGCACCACGGCGCTCGACATGATGGCCTCCTTCGCATCGAGATTCGCCTTCCCCAGCGTCCTCACGAAGGTCTGCGGCCTGTCGGCCCGAGAGTCTTGAGTTGAATTGTGTGTGTCACTTCCCAATGACACCGTTGTCACTTTAGCGCACGAATCCACAAGCGTCACTGGGTTGGACAACTCTTCCAAGAGCTTCCCAGCAGGTCTTCCAAGAGCTTCCCAGCAGGTCTTCCAAGAGCCTTCCCAACGGGCGACAGGCGGCCCCCAGGGGTACTCCCCGCCGACCCTCCACGCACCGTGCGGGACCCGGCCATCGCGGCGTGCCACCTGTCCGGAACAATCGAAAACACAACGACCTGTCCCCGGGCGACCGGCCAGGCAATTACAGTGGGGCCACCGGCCCCGGCTATCGGATCACCGATACCCCCACGGAAGTTGGAGAACACATGGCTGTCACGACCCCGGCCCCCCGGGTACTGGCCGACGTCCTGCCCCGCTCGATCACCCGCGACGTACTGCTCGTGATCGGTGGTGCGGCATTCGTCGGAATCGCGGCGCAGATCGCGATCCCTTTGCCGTTCACTCCGGTGCCGCTCACCGGCCAGACTTTCGCCGTCCTGCTCGCTGGGGCTGCGCTGGGTTCGATCCGCGGCATCTTGTCGATGCTGCTGTACAGCGTGGCGGGCCTGGTGGGCGTCCCGTGGTTCGCCGCGGGTGCGAGCGGCTTCGCGATGCCGTCCTTCGGCTACATCCTGGGCTTCATCGTGGCCGCCGGACTGGTCGGCTTCCTCGCCGAACGCGGCTGGACCCGTACAGTCTTGGATACCGCCTTGGCCATGGTCCTTGGCAACGTGATCATCTACGGCGTCGGGGTGACCTGGCTGAAGTTCAGCCTGGCCACTTCGTGGGCGTCAGCACTCGAGATGGGCATGACCCCGTTCCTGCTCGGCGATGCCCTCAAGATCGCCTTGGCCGCCGGCCTGTTCCCGCTGGTGTGGAGCCAGCTGGTGCGCCGCGACCTCGCCCCACCGCGCCGCAAGGCCAAGGCTGCGGCGGATTCCGTCGACCTGACCGACGGAGTCACGACGAGCGTGGCTGAGACCAACGACGAGAAGTCGACCACCGACTGACCTGACAGCCTGAGCCTCGACGGTGGCCCTCGGACTGCGTTTCGGGGGCCACCGTTCTGTTTGGGGGTGGAGCTCGCGCCTCGGGCTGGGTCAGCGCCCGTAGCGGACTCGCCCAGCGCCCACGTCGGGGGGCGCCACGCGTGCGGATCGGTCTCACCCAGCGCGCGGACTCGGCTCTCCCGCCTCGGAATCACCACTATCCCGCCCCGCACCACGCCACCATCCGGCCGCGAATCACGGTGCGACACGCGTGAATTGCCGGTGGACAACTCCCCATTCGGTATCGAACATATGTTCGAATAGACCCAGGGTGAGCAACGTCCGGGGGGCGATTCGGATGAGCGAAATATCGGCGGCGGACCGATTGGCAGGGATGTTGCGGGGGGCAGAGCACGTTCCTCCGGC